>Ga0315550_1000014_pt1 | contig 98968 bp, 96 predicted proteins | sample SalMarSW160190MG_2_FD_203100 | JGI IMG/M metagenome (GOLD analysis project Ga0315550, IMG submission 203100) | Salt marsh sediment microbial communities from the Plum Island Ecosystem LTER, Massachusetts, United States - Salt Marsh Sediment SW1601-90 ...
CTGATTCCAGCTCCAGTAAAGACAACTAGATATTTAGAAATTAAAATAAGAGATGCAACTTCTTCAACTTGTTGTTCTAATGAAGGAATTTTCTCCACCTTTTGATTTATTCATTATAATTTGATTTTAATGTTTACTATTGGACAGAAATAAGGAACCCGTTAGATTTAATTAGTATTAAGAATTTTTTAATTAATGAGTAACAAAAGTGAAAAATCTGAATTAGGAGAAGATGTAAAATTACTACAAAAATTGATTCAAAACAAATGTGTTAATCCTCCTGGGAATGAGATGAAATCAATTAAAACCATCGAAAATTTCCTTAAGAAAAAGGGAATCGAATGTGAAGTTTTTGAAACTGCTCCAAATAGAGGTAATCTAGTAGCAAAAATTGAAGGAAAAGACAAAAATCAGCCTGGTTTAATCTTAGGTCCAAGTCACGTTGATGTAGTTCCTATTGCAAAACCTGATCAATGGGATGTTGATCCATTTGCTGCAGAAATAAAAGAAGGATCTATTTGGGGTAGAGGAGCTCTAGATATGCTTTTTATTGTCGCAAGCCAAGTTTGCGCATTTGCTAAGCTTTTTGAGGAAAAGTTCCAACCAAAGGGTGATGTAATTCTATTTATTGTATCTGATGAGGAATGTGGAGGGGAGTATGGAGCAGAATGGATGGTGAAGAATCAACCAGAAAAAATCAACATAGGTAAGAAAAAGATGTATGCTGTTACAGAAGCTGGAGGAATGTCAATTGCACCAGGGAAGTTTGTTTTTATTAATGGTGAAAAAGGAGCTTCATGGAAAATTCTGAAATTTAAAGGTACTCCAGGTCATGGTAGTATGCCTTTTGCAAGCGATAATGCAGTTCTAAAAGCCTCAAAAGCTGCAACCTTATTATCAGTATATTGTGATAAAAAAATACCTCTTGAAACTAAATATCTAAACAATTTAGCTAAAGGATTGGGTTTGAACTTTCTTGTAAGATTATTGTTGACTAGTAAAAGATTACTTCCCCTAGCTATAAAATTACTCGCTAGACGAGATCCTCAGATGGTCAAATTTATTCATAGTTTAAGTAGAATGACTATATCTCCAAATATTATAAAAGGCGGAATCAAAACCAATATTATAGCAACAGAAGCTGAACTCTATTTAGATATTAGGACACTCCCAGATCAAAAAGATGACTATGTTATAAAACACATTAAAAAAGCGATAGGAAAACTTTCAGATGAAGTAGAAATTCTCACTCATACTGATGCTGGAATTATGTCTGAAGGAACAGAAAGTCCTTCACAATCTGAATTTGTTAATGCAATGGAAAAAGCGATAGCTAAAGAACTTCCATTAACGAACATGGTTCCTTTAATAGCCATGGGGGCTACTGACGGAAGATTTCTTAGAGAAAAAAATTTTGACACTTATGGATTCTCCTTATATGATCCTGAACTACCACTAAGCCATTTCATCTCTCTAGCTCATGGGGTCAATGAAAGAATTAGTCTAAAGACAGTTAAACTATCTACAAATGTATATTATAATTTAGCTAAAGAATTTCTCTAGCTAATTTAATTTATTATACTTAATCCTAGTTGTGAGAACGAATAATGTTTAAATAAATCTGATATTAATTTTATTGTGATAAAAATGGATGATGATAAAGTATACAAAATAATTGAACTCGTAGGTTCATCACCAAATAGCTGGGAAGAAGCAGTTCAAGTAGCGGTTGCACAAGCTTCTAAATCATTGAGAGATTTGAGAGTAGTTGAAGTAGAAAAACTTGATGCTAGAATTAAAGATGGTTTGATTGTAGCTTATAGAGCAAAAGTGAAATTAAGTTTCAAATATCAAGTCAGTAGTTAATAATTTTCTCACTTTCAATTTATTTCTTAAACTTCTTTCTTGCTTGAAGAACGAGTTCATCAGGTCTCTCTGAATAAGGAACATAAAATTGACCAAGTTCCGTATTATTTAATCCTTTTTTTATTATATCCTTTAAGGTAGAGTTGATTTCAAAACCAACAAAATGCCTGAAAGAACCTTTTGCTGCCATCGCTGTTGTTCCATTTCCCATGAAAGGATCGAAAATAACATCTCCTGGTTTACTTCCAAAATCTATACATTTTAAAACCAAATCAATTGGTAATTTTGTTGCATTTTTCTTAACACCTCTCTCATATTCTCTCTTGAAATGCCAAACATCTTCAGGATAGTGTTCAATTTTATTAAAGAAATAGTTTTTATCATTTTTGACAGCAAAAAGGACATGATAATGACTTGTGACAAATTTCCTTCTAGTAAAAACACCGAATTGATATTTCCAAATAATATGATTAATAAGTGCCAAATTATTATCTCTCAAGGAATTTAAAATGTCAATCAGATTGCTCCAACCACTAAAAATCCAAACTCCAGCATCATCTTTTAGTAATCGAGGAACCTCACTAATCCATTTTTCTGTGAAGGAAGCATAATTTTCTAACTGGACATCTTTATAGCCTTCAGCAACAAAATTACTATCACGATTGTAAAGTGGTTCCATATCCCCAAAATTCAAACCAAAGGGAGGATCTGCAATCAACATGTCAATACTTTCTGACGGTAAACTTTTCATCCCTTGAATACAATCAATATAGTGGATAACATCTACATCAAAAGTGAAGATTCTATCTTTATATAATTTCACTGCCTCTTTAACAGACCAATCCAAAGTTGGCTTGAATTCTGCAGCAGCTTTATGAGGGACATATTTACCTTTCTTCTCCTTTGATTGTGTAGTCTTCATATATTCAACTCAATTAGGTACTATTATCTTTTTTTACTATGATTTGATGATATTTTTCCGGTCTTCTATCATTAAAAATATGATTATGGTCACTTAACCATTTATCTCTAGCTTTCTCTAAATCAATCTCAATAATTTGAATTTCTTCTGTTTGCTCTCCAGCTTGAGCTATTCTTTTAGCATCGGGTGAAGTAACTTGACTCTGTCCTTTAAAATGGAGAGAGAATTCACCATTTGTTTCTAAACCTGTTCTATTAGAGGTAATAGTATAAATTTGATTCTCTATTGATCTTGTAATCATAGCTGTTTGGCAATAAGATAAAACAAGATTTGTTGGATGAGCTAATATATCCATTCCTCTTAAAGCAAGACTTCGTGTAGCTTCTGGGAAAATCCAATCCCAGCAGATGAGTAGGCCTACTTTCATCCCTTTTACCTCGAATAGGCTGAAATCTCCATCTCCTGGCTCAAAAAACAGTTTCTCTCTATCAAAAAGATGTATTTTCCTATATTTGCCGATATATCCTTCAGGTCCTACCATTACAGATGAGTTGAAGAATTTACCTCCGGCTTTTTCGCAGACTCCACTTACAATATATCCATCTTTTTGCTTTGCTAATTCCACTAATTTTTCTACAAAATATCCTCCAGGAATCTCCTCAGCAACTTTGTTTATTTCATCTTTAGATGCAAAAACATAACCAGAATTTGCTAGTTCTGGTATAACTAGCAAATCAAAATCGTGTTCAGAAGAAATAAGCTTTGATATTTTATCGATATTTTCTTCTACTTGAAGAAGCTTAGGACCAAATTGAAGAAATCCTACATTCATTACTCGAAAAAGGGAATAACACTATTTAAATTTGTGCAAGTCATTTGTTTGGTTTTTCAGATGTTCTTTAATAACTTCAAAAATTTCTTCAATTGAATTGATAGAATAGGTAGGTGATAAGGCAAGTGCTTTATCAGGTTTTTCTGCACCATAAAGTGCAAGAACTGAACTTACACCTGCTTCTTGAGCGCTTTGAATATCAAATTCTGTATCACCTACCATTAAAGTTCTCTTAGGTGAGACACTAAATTTTGACATCATTTCATGTATAGCACTTGATTTTGAATTCTCTAATGTTCCAATTTGTAAATCGAATAAATGAGTAATTTTGAAATGATGAAGCCATTTTAACAAACGTTCATTAGTTTTGCGAGAAATTAAGCATACAAAATGCTCTTTTTTGAGATCTTCAAGTGTTGAATGAACATTTGGATATAAATCTCTTAGATAGGAATATTTCTCAGTTAGAGAAACATAATGTGTTATTGCCTGGTCTATAACTTGAGGATAATCGATACCCAGAAATTCCATGAAATCTTTCCTTTGATCAGTGTTTCCGCCTCGTTCTCTGAAAACATCTTCTGGAATTTTTTTATTTGTAAAATACTCAACAGTCTCTTGCATCTGAAAAGCATAAGCGCTTTGAGAATCGGCAAGAACACCATCAAAATCAAAAATAATTAGCAGACACTTTTCTTCGTTTCTCGGGATCATATGATTGAACCAACTGGATTACACACGACATTACGGAAAGAAGAAAAAATAAACTTTACTCTTTCTTCAAAGGTGCGCTACAGTTTGTGCAAAAAATTGCATCTTCGTCATTCATCCTACTGCAATTCCAACATTTAATTTTTTTACTTTTAGAACCAGACATTTGTTGGACTTTTGCTCTCCAATCAAATTCCTCAAAACCAGTAGATTTCTCTTGTAATTTCTGTGCTATTCTATCTTCTACTTTGTGTAAATCTGAATAAAAACCATCTATTTGCTCGTTTCTTTGACGTCTTTGTTCATATTCTTGACGTCTTCTTTCAAAATCAAATAGATAACGTATATACTGGAAGAAACCCATTTTCCTTTCTCGTAAAAATCTTGCAATAAGATATACTATACCAGCTAATTCTAAGACACCTAGAATTATATAAACTATGGTCATTACAACAGATCCTTCCACACCAAACATTGATATAAGTATACTAGCAGGTAGAAAACCAGCTGAAATTATTAGTATAGGCAACCCCAGTACTAGGTAAAGAAATTCGTTTATTGCACTTGCTACAGAATATCCTACCCCAGTCATTAATTCGATCAAATAATAAGTAATAATCACAACTCCAACGACAGTAACAGCTATAATGGACAAAAATTTTAGTAAACGAATATTAGCCCAGAATGCGTAAACAACACAAGCAATTACAATTCCGCCTAAAATAAATTGTTGAATTAAATTTTGTCTGTTAAAAATTTTTCTTTTCCCTTCTGGTAGACCATGCATTATTCTCATTTCTACGCAAAAATCTACCCTTATTTATTTTACTATGCGAGCAATATGCTTAATCTGTATTAAAATAAGAAAGTTATTCTAAAAGAAAAGAAAGAAAAAAGAATCTATTCCTCTTTCGTTTTTCTTCGGCGTCTATAAACAACTATAACTTGAACAAGTAAAAGCGTACCACCTATAGAGAGTAACGTAATCATGTCAAATCCAGATTCTTGTATTGGAGGATTGAATATCATTGTATAGTTGAGAACACTTCTATAAAAAGTCCCGTTTGCATCGACAACTGAGATGAAGAATTTAATAATCATACCTTCAGGGTATCCTCTACCAAAAGATGCATAGTAAGCCAGCGGAGATAAAGAGGAGTTATAATCCATAACACCTGAAAAGAATTGGGTTTCATTTGTTTGAGGATCTATCTCATACCAAGAGAGATTAACATGCCTTTTTCCAGCAATGATTTGAATATCGGTTTTATTTTTAACACTGACATAAACATAATATTCAGTATCTTGGTAAAAGGTATTTGTGACTACTGTAATATCCCTCTCTGCTGATTGAGAATATGTTACAACTCGAACTTCAGGAACACCTATGACTATAGGTGTCTGTTCTGATTCTCCAATAGAGTAAGTTGCGTTCTCTGAGAAAATTGATTGGTCAAGCAAATCTATAGTATAGTTAACCATTATTCTATAGGTCACTTGGTAAGCATATGGTAATGGTTCAATTATTCCGTAGAATTGACTAATTGCACCTATAGAACCTATTGGTGTTTCTGTTGAGGTAATGTCAATCAACCTCCATACTGTTTCGTTGATCAGATTGTATTGGAGATAAACAACAACATCTTCTGTATCCTCTGGAATAAAGATTTGAGTAGTAATTGTAACAACATCTATATCAGTTGGATCTTGAAAATCTCTTGCAAGATATTCAACAGAAGGTTTAACATTATATTTTGTGGTTTGTGGATAATAATCTGTGATATTGTATGTAACAGAATCAACAATAAATGTATCTATAAGAACAGGATCTACACCTGTCTCAGCTTCATAGTAATTCCCAACATAAGTAACATTAGTCAATTGCTTATAAAATGTTCCATAACTATTATCGATACTACCATAATTTCCTACATTCAAGAAATTATTATAATATACAACAAATCCAGTAATAGCAGATAAAGTGATAGCATCTTCTGTGATTTCATCAAAGGTATTACCATAAATACGAGCTTGCCTACAACCTAGTAATTGAATTCCTCGTGTTAATTCAGTATATTGTCCATCTCTAATTGTAATTCCAAATGTATTTCGTCCAACTATTCCAATGTTGGAAGTACTAACATCATTACCTGACATTTCGATGTTTTCAGAGAACCAAATGCTTAGTCCATAAACTGAATCAAAAACACCATTGCTTGCAAGAGTCGCTTTTGTTACAGACCATAAAGAGATACCATATTGTGCATTAATAGCTCCATTTGCAGTGAGAATAATTTCTGTAGTCGTTTCAATATAATATCCACTAATTGTGTTATTCACTGTATTTCCTAGAACACTTATATCTCTAGAATAAATAATTGCAATACCATCTTGAACAGTATCAAGAATATTTTCTTGAACTAAAATAATTCTTCCATGAGTAACGATGATTCCTCCAAGAGAATTTGTTATGGTATTCATAAGAATGTCTGATTCTCTTGTTTCATCTATTTCAATAGCATAATATGTGATACCAGTAAAAGCGTTATCAGAAACATACATTCCATCTGAATCATAAGCATAAACTCCAGATGAAAGATTATTGAAGTAATTATCTACAACAGAAACAGGCGATACATCTAGACTTATTCCTGTATCACTATCTACAAAACTATTCTTTTGTATATAAGTGGATCTAGTACTTGCAGCTTCAATACAATTCTCAACTATATTTGTGAAATTATTATATTCATAATTTCCAAAATCAGAATTATCAAGAGATAAGCCTGTTTGAAGATTTTTCAGATCATTGTTGAGAAAATGTATTCTAGAATCAGATAAGAGTGCTCCTGTAGTTATATTATCAAATGTATTCCACTCATAAATTAGTTGAGAACCTGCAGTATTTGTTCTTGAAAAATCATCAACTATTAAACCTGTTTCTACTATATCTAGGAAATTATTATAACCAATTGTACCTGTAGTAGAATCGTCAATGTTTATACCATAAGCAAGTAATTGGAAAGTATTGTGTTGTACAACAACATTATGTCCTTCGACTATTTGAACACCAACTGAGCTGTTGAAAAATGTACTCTCTTGAAAATCTATATCCCACATTTTTTGTAATCTGAATTGTTCAAAATTCTCAAAGGTTGTTCTAATTGAGATAAACTCACAGACTTTTACACCATATTGAGTAATTGAAAATTTAGCATTAACTAAATAACTGTCAATGAAAGTATAATTTGAACCAATAGTAGGTAAGCCCACATTTGAAACTGATGTAATTGTATAAGTATAAGATGAATCAGTTACGGTAATATTACTATTTTCAACATATAATGCCCCGCCTTGTTGAACATCTATTCTTAATAGATCAGCATTTACATAAAAATTCGAATTAAGGATTCTTAACTCGCCACCGGTTCCAATATTAACAGTCTCGTTTAAATAATAATCAATACCGTCAATTGTTTCTAGACTAGTAATATCCCACTGAAGACTATCAACTGGCAATGGAGTAGTATCCACACCAATCGCATTGACAATAGTTGTTCCAAGTAATAATCCTATAACAATTGAGAATGTAAAAATGGTAATATTTTTCTTAGAAACCTTCATCTAAATTAACCTCGAACTTAGTCTTAATTTATTCAATCGTGATGAATGAACATTTTTAAAGTTTCTGTAAGCACTGCAATTGAATAGAATTACAGCACAATTACGAAACTTATTCTTATTAGCAAATTTTAGAAAACAGAGTGCTATAAAAATATTTTTTAAAAGGCACTATTTTACACATTTGGTTCTTTTGGAAACTACTGATGAACAACTGCAAGAGAAGAATACTTCTAAAAAGGAAAAAATCAAAACAATGCTTGTAGCTGCAGCAAATACAAGTGGACAACAATTTTACTTTAATTATGCCAATTTGGTTGCTGTCGGAATTGGAGCTACACCTATTGAGATGTCTTTCATTACTAGTATCCAGAATTTAGGATCAGCTCTACTACAAGGTTTTTTTGGAAGACTATCTGATAAAATTGGCAGAAAAATAGTTCTTCTACTAGGTTTCATTATAGCTACAATAACAACAGCATTTCTTGCTTATAACTCTTCAACTATTTCTTTTATGATTATTATTGCAGCCTATTCTATTGGAATAAGTATGATTATACCAAGTTGGAATGCATTAGTTGGAGACATTTCAACAGAAAAAAGTAGAGTCAAAATACTAGGGCAATTAGGTATGATTGGAACAATAACTGCTTCAATTATTCTTTTAGTTCTTGGTTTTTTTACAGATTATTTGCCTTTCCCTGAAACTTACTGGATTTTTCCAGAAGGTTTGACTGACTATAAATATCGTTTCATGATGTTTTGTGGAGCTTTGTTATTTGCTTTAGCATCTATATTCGTGATATTTCTACAAGAAACCAATCGATTTAAAGCTAAGAATCCTTTTCAATCAATCAAAAAAACTTTTCAGAATAGAAAATTCGCAATTTTCACAGCAGTAACTCTTGTTTGGTGGTTTGTTATGAGTTTTTTATGGCCTTTGAATCCTTACATTTTAAAAAGACTAAATCCAAGTAGTGCAGAAGTCGCTGTTCTATCTGCTGTTTTTTCAGCATCAATGGCTATTGCTCAAATCTCAGCTAAAAAAGTAGTTAACAAGATTGGTCGAAAAATGACAATTTTCGTCGGATTGATTTCTTTCTGTTTAGTGCCATTTATATTAATTTTTAGCTATTACTGGTACATAATAATATTTGCCAATATATTTGGAGGAGCTTCAAATGGAATAGTTATGGTAGCTATCAATGCAGAAATTCTTGATATGGCAGATCTAAAAACTAAAGGCGCGTATACAGGTGCCTATAATCTTATGATGGGAGTTGTCACTTTTTGTGGATCTTTTCTATGTGGAATTATATTCGAATTTGTAACTAAAGGAATAAGTTATCTTGAAAATAGTTTTTTCTATATTCTTCAAATCACGTTGATAATTTTGACTATTACTAGGTTAGGTGCATCAGTACCTGTTTTAATATATGCTTTGAAAAATCGTCAAGCATAATTTATCAGTGTCGAAAAAGTTAAAACAGACACATTAAAACTGGTCTCAATGAATTTTTTTCAGAGAGCTCATTATTGTCCAAAATGTGAGAAAAAGGTCTTTTTCTTGAAATTGATTAATAGAGAATCTATTGAAAGAGATTATAAATGTACAAGATGTCAAAGCAAAGTGATTTCATATTGGGAAAGTTTAGATAAAAAATATATTATTTCTTATCTAATAGGGACACCATTTTTTGCAGGTTCAGTTATATATGGTTTCTGGACTTCAATCAATAGTCCAGTTAGACCAGTTGATATTTTCATAATGATAATAAATATTCTAATAGCAGCTTTTATTGTGGTTAATGGTATGAGATTTAAACAAAAATCCATAATTCCTAAGAAATCTGTAAAAAGCTTATACGAACTCAAAGATTATAGAAAACAGAACCTATGGACATTATTATTTGTATTTTTAGGACTAATTGCTGTAATTTTAGGAGATATTATCATCTTCTTCATATGGACAGGTATAGAATCATCTATTGTTTAATCAAGTTCTTTTAAAAAGAAAAGAGTGTTAAGAATCACTCTAAGTATAAACTTTTTTCCTTTTCGATACCTTTTGTTGCATAGAAAATTAATCCTGCTATTAGAGCTATTATTAGAGCTAAATATATTATTATCTCAAAGCTAAACTTACCAGAGATAATTAATAACACTGATCGATAACACCAATAAAATGGATCAATAATTAAAATACTTGAAGCACCTACTGGATTTGATACAGCTACAAAATAGAAAAACATAGCCAATCCTATTGATAATAGTGGACTAATCCTCTCAGAAGCTTCTCTTGTTATATTACTATCTATTGCCATTGTAATTAACGTTGATATTAGTAAAGCTAAAACACCGAATATTAGAATCAGAATAATATCCCAAGCGTTAAGTAAATTTAGATTTAATCCAAAAATATCGAGTAAACCTTCAGAACTTGCACCTGTTAAACTTGTTGCTGCAATGATACCTAGAACATATGAAAGTGTAGAACCAAGTGAAGCAACTAAAGCTGTTATTGTTTTAGATATTACTAAATTATCATGTTTTTTGGTGTAGGATAACAGAATCTCCATTGTTCTCATTCTTTTCTCTCTGGCGAATCCAATATTGGAATACGAACCAGAATTTAGAACTATCAGTAAAAAGATCATATAACTAATAGGCATAGCTACTGCTGCTGCTTTAGAACCTAGAAGTTGTTCTCCAGGTAGAGAGGTAGGGGGTTCATCTATTGTTTGAACAACAGGGAGAGTTCTATTAGCTAAAATTGTAGCAATAACATTTTGAGTAATTGAATAAATAGTATTAAAAATGCTACTAGAAAATAAAGATTGTGTAGCATCTACAGTAAAATAAGTAGGAGAAGAAGTATCTGAAATAACTAAGTACGAGAAATTAGAAGGAAAATATATCCCGAAATTTTCTGTGGCTTTTACTGCTGAAAAATTAGAAACAGTCTGAACTTCAATTGTTTCATCAAGTGAGTAATATGCAGTTATATTAGCAACTACTGAATCACCAACATTGACATCTAAATAGGTTTGATCATCACTACACACAAGTAGAGTCATCTTCTGTTGAGAAGTAAATAACGAAGGTAAACCAATTAATATAAACATCAATAAAAAAGGACCTCCAAATACAATAATAGCAACTCTTTTTCTAAAGAGTAATCTCAAGTCTTTTTTCAAAAGTGTTTGAAGCTGCTTAGATTTTTGTTTTTCTTTTTTCAACTAGTTCCCTCCATGAAAAATTGGCTATTGCTGGTTTTTGATCCAAAAGCATTCACTATTGCATCTTCGAAATCTTGTGTATCTGGAGCAAATTCATTAATGATTTCTTCTTTTTTACCTTGGAAGACTAATTTACCTTGTTTTAAGATACCACAATAATCTGCTAGTTCTTCTAAATCTGACACAATATGTGATGATAGGAGAATTGTCTTTCCTTGTTTTTCTACTAGATATTTTATAATTGACCTAATATATTTAGCTCGTGCAATATCTAATCCTGATGTTGGTTCATCAAGTATCAAAAATTCCTTGTCTGTTACAGCAGCCATGATGAAACATATTGATCTCTGTTCTCCTCCAGATAGCTTAGAGAAAGGTTTGTTGAGTAATTCATTTGAAATATCAAGAGTCTTAAAATATTCTCCTAACGTAGCTTTTACATCTTGATATGAAATATTATTTAATTCAAGTATAAAGTTAATATTCTGCATCGGTGTTAAATCATAATAAGCAGCAGAAACTTGAGGTAGTATTCCAACCTTTCCTCTAATTGTTTTAGGTTCTTGGGCTACATCTATTCCATTTACTAATACCTCTCCAGAAGTAGGTCGAAAAAGCCCTAAAAGCATTCTGATAGTAGTGGTTTTTCCTGCCCCATTTGGTCCTAAAAGTGCATAGATTTTCCCTTTTGGGATCTTTAAATCAATTTTATCTACAGCTAAGAAAGAATCAAAGTATTTAGTAAGCTGTTTTGATTCCACCATTAAATCTGACATCAAGTTGTTTTTACTATTAATGCTATTAAAACTATTTTTATTTATGAAATTGTCGTGCATATGGAGTATATTTTTTATACTCTATGACTCTTCTTTAACCAATGAATCCTAAATATGCCATTTGTGGTACTCGTAATGCTAATGTTGGTTTACCTGCTGGCTTAAAAATACTGAGAGATGGAGGTAGTGCTCTTGATGCTGTTGAGGAAAGTATCAACTTAATTGAGGATAATCCATATGATATTACTGTTGGTTTTAATGGTTTTCCGAATCTTCTAGGAATTGTAGAATTAGATGCTTCAATTATGGATGGTAAAACTCGACAAGCAGGATCAGTAGCAGCAATAAGAAATTTCCGTCATCCAATTAGTATTGCAAGAAAAGTTATGGAAATATCTCCTCACGTCATGTTAGTAGGTGAAGGCGCGGAAAGATTTGCAAAAGCTTTAGGATTTGTTGAAGAGGAAATCATAGATGAATTAGGTATTAGGAATTATCATAATATTATAGAAGGGAGGAGTTTAGAAATGCCTAAAGAAGCACAAACCTTGGTTCGAGAGCTTTTTATGAGGTTTGATGATCATCTTAGGGAAGTTATGGAAAGGTATGAAGTAAAAGATTGGTATAGAAAACTAAGTTTTGAAAAACACGGTACAACTAATGTAATAGCTCTTGATCAAGAAAACAACCTTGCTGTTGGAGTTTCAACTTCAGGATTGGCAATGAAATTTCCAGGAAGGGTTGGTGATTCGCCTGTATTTGGAGCAGGAATATATTGCACAGAAACAGTAGGTGCAGCATGTACTGGAACAGGAGAACTAGCTATTCGATTATCAACTTCCAGGTTAGTTGTTGATAGATTTGAAAGAAATCTTTCTCTAGACGAAGCAACAAAATCAGGCATAACAGACCTTTCGAAGTTAAAAGAAGAAGGTGTTCTTCACATTCTATCAATGAATAATAAAGGTCAGTGTTCAGCTTATACCAATAGAGAAGGAATTTTTCATTTCTTTGCAGATTCAAATATGGGAGAAATTGAAAAAAGACAAAGTAATTTTTTAAATCTTAAAAGGAAATAAAAAGAAATGGTAAGAAACGTCTTACCAAGGCCATTGAACTAAGAAATAACCTGATAAAACAAAATGTAGAAATTCTTCAAGAATTATCAGACTTATTAGAGTAATTAAAACCCATGTACAAATTTGTAAAATTCGAAAACCTTTGTCGTCCACTTTTAATGCAATCAGGATAAAAGCTATAGGTATTAATAGCATCACTACAATAATTATAGCTTGGAGAATCAAGGCTGATGGATCTATTAATTGGAAATTATATTGTAATGCTGCGAATAACGATATAACTGTAATAATATAGAGAAGTAACTCAAATCCTAACAAGTAGATAAATGAAGTAAGGTACATCTTTACATTTTTTAATTCACGATTTGTTTTCATATTCTTACTGATAAGGAATATCAGTTGTACTGAAGTGGGTACGACAATTAAAACACTTATCCAAGTGATCAGCATTATAACCATTTTGTTTTCTGTTGTGAAATATCCACTTGAGAGTACTCCACTCATAACATATTGTGAGATGATAAATATTACAGTTGGTAAGAGGATAAGTCTTAATGTAACAACTGGAAGTTCTTTTGTTCTAATAGTTGGAGGTTCAATTTCTTCGTTTTTAACTGGTTCAGAAATTACCTCAATTTCTTCTCTTTCATACTTAATCATTGAATATTGGAATGAGATCATTAGAACTGAGACAAATAACATAGCATCTTGTGGGAACATATTCCAGGGAATAACAAAAGCAAAAATTAAAATGGAAATAAAAAGTGAAATCCACAAACTATTTACTAGAATTATACTTGGTTTTTTATCAATATCTCTGTCTTTTGATTTTGGAGATATTTTTTGTGTAAGTTGATTCCACCAGATATCATATTTGTACTTAGCTCTTCTAAGAAGATTCTTCTCTTCGATGAATGTTGAAACTCTTTGGAATTCTTCTTCTCTTGCTTCTTGTAAAGTTGTCTTTTCTCTAATTGTTTTTTTAGTAGTAATTAACACAACAATAACAAGGAAAAGAAAAACAAAAGGATAAACAAATCCATATGATGATTGTGTATAATTATATCTTAAATTTGGTTCAGAGATAATCCTGAAAAAACCGATTATTATTTCTAATGTCCAGAAGTAAGTTGCTGGAACAAATGATAATACTATCAATCTTCCACCTAATCTTGGCGAATAGTCTGGTTTTGAGTTGCTCCAAAAAGCAAAGGTCATTGCAAGGATAACTAAAACTGCTAGATACATTGCTTGTTGTCCTATAATGTAACCATAGTTCACTCTTGAGCTAATTAAAAATAGACCAAAACCTGAAGCTATAAAAACTAGAATTTTGAGAATACTATAAAACATATTTTTTAGTATAAACTTTTGCTCTTCCTTTGTGTTAGAATCTGCTTGTTGATATCCTACTTCTTCAATTTTCATGTTGAAATCGTTTTTAGCTGTATATAATTGAGGTGTAACTCTAGAGAGTAGGAATAATGCTAAAGCAATCATAAATATTCGAGAACCAAAAACTAGAAATTGAATTGTAAATGTAGTACTGTCTTTTAGAGGATTTGAAAGTAAAATAAGTGTAGGGATTCCAAAAATAAGAGTGCAAGCAAACATGACTTTAAACCAAGAAGTCATAGATGAGGCTTTCTTCAAAGCATTACCAAGTGCTTCAAATCGTTTTCTCTGAGAGATTAATGCGTCTCTTGATGTATCTGCAGTTTTCATAATGAACAATTTGTAAATCCTTTAAGTGTTTATAAATTGTTCTGTTTCCTTCTAACTGTATTATAGCTGACTGATTTTCCAAAATTTAAGAAGAAAACAGCAAGAAATTAGTAAATTAAACCTTTTTGTAAAGAGATAGGTCATCTATTGCTTTTTGAAGTTTTTCAATTGATTTAGCAAGAACCATATTTCCTTTATCTATTGAAATACCTTCTAAACTACCTGCAATGCCAGAAGATGAAAATTGGTCAGTTCTAGAAGGGAGATCCAAATTTCCAACTTTTTTCCCCCATTCTTTTGCAGAAGTTAATCCAGCTAATTTCTCTTCTCTAGCTAATTCAGGTCTTACAGCCCAAACAACTGAAGTTTCGATAGCATCAGCATGTATTGCCTTTGAAACATTAAAAACTGATTTAATTATCTCTTCATCTTTCCACCATTCAAACAAAGTACAAACCATCTCTTCAATATCATTTAAATCTGCAATTGTATTCAAGATTGAGGACGTGTTCCCTCCGTGTCCATTTACTACAATTACTTTCTTAAATTCATGATAATTGAGAGAAAGAAGGATATCTTTAACCAGCTGTTCAAGAATTGATCTAGATGTCCAAAGTGTTCCAGGAAAATTTCGGTGATGTGAGGCTACACCTATAGAGAGGGTAGGCAGACAATATGCTTTTGTTGATTGAAAAGCTGCTTCTCTAGCTATATGCTCTGCAATTAAAAAATCGGTTCCAAGAGGATTTTGTGGTCCATGTTGTTCTGTGCTACCTACAGGTAAAAGAAAAACTGTCTTTTCTTTGTTTAATTCTTTAATATCTGCCCATGACATTTCATGAAGCAAATGGGTTTTTAAATTCATAACTGAAAAATATTGTCTATCTTTAAAAATGCTTTCTGAGAATTGTTATAACTCCACAATTTTTAAATGCAAGATTTACCATGTAAATTTTGTCAATGCAACAAAAAGATCAAAAAACTACAAAACTAAAAAGGGAGTTTCAGCAATTAGAAAAAATAGATTCAAGAAAATCAGACTTAGATGACAAAATATATGCTTGGATAAAACTGATTGGAGGGATTTCTAATTCTGATAGGGTTTACATCTACTTTTTCACTAAAGATGAAAATGGTTATGTTATTGCAAATAATACTCACGAATACTGTAAAAAAGGTATAAATTCAGTAAAAGAAGAACAGCAAAATATTCCAATTGACCTTTTTCCATTTTATAAAAGTGTTGTATATGATAAACATGAAGTTGCGTGGATAAATAGTATAAATGATCTTGATAAAGAAGCAAAATCAATGAAAGAACTCATGGAATTTCAAGGATTAAAGAGTATTTTAGCTATTCCAATTCCTGGAGAAAAAACTCCAATTGGTTTTATAGGTTTTGAAACAGTGAAGAAGGAAAAAAAATGGAAGGAAGAGCATTTGGAACTCTTGAAAAAAGTTGCTGAACTAATCTCAAAGAATATGATATAAAAAAACAAAAAATCTAGTTTTTTAGATAGAAAAGCTTAAATCTAATTTCATTTGATAGCAAATAGTAAAGACCAGGTAGTCTAGATTGGTATGATACATGCTTGGGGACTTGTTAAGGATTCGTCCACCAAGCTATCATGCATGTGATCGAGGGTTCAAATCCCTCCCTGGTCACCATATTTTCTTTTCTTTCCAAATTGTATTAAAGCTCTAATGATAAATCCAGAAATAATTATTGTTAATAGATTCAGTCGTAAGCTCATAGCACTTGTTTCTCCAGGATAGTGAGTTGTAGATGGGTAAGTTCTAGGTTCTACATTGATTTCACGATTATTTTCAATATTACTCCAATCAGCTGATATGATTGCCAACAAACCATATAGACATGACTCAGGTGTTACATCAGATAAAATCCTATCTGAAACAAATCCTTTTGCAGTATAGAAATGGGTTGTTGTAGCATTTCTTATTTCATTACCAACTATATTAAAATTCAACAATTGTGATATCATCGAGAAAAATGATTGATTTTCGATAAGTATAGTTACATCTGTTTTGTTTAATTCATGTACTAACCAATTAGAATCAACTAATTCAGTTATAACTTTCTGATGAACATTTGAACTACTTACGGGGAAGTAGAAATTTGCTATATATTTCTCCATTCTTGATAGACTAAGAGCAGTAAACATTAGATCTTTTGATGTAGATAATTCTGAACTAATACTTACCTTATAATCATATTGATGATAAAATGATTGTGAATAAGGAATATAGAATCTACTTTCTATTCTATCCATTAAGCTTTGAACTACCGTCTTCAAATTCCAGTTTATTACATTTTGATCACCAGTTAATAACATATATGTAGTTAAGACTGAAATTGCTAAAGCTTGGTCAGCTAAATAAGTAGTATTAGTACCTTCTGAAACTACATAGAAATATGACCAAATATTATACTTTAGAAAGTTATTAAGTGTTGAATTAATTGCTAAATCAATTGTATTCAAACTAATTTCATAAGAAGAATTAGATAATACATAATAGGCCTGCAGTAAAGCGTATATTCCAAGAAACTGGTAAAAAGCTGATAATTTAGAGGTTCTTTCATTATAATCAACAAATGAATTGTTTTCCATTATCTGTAATATAAAGGAAATGGTGTGCAATATTGAGTCTTCTTTAGGAATAAATTCACATTCTACTAACATGGAATTTGTTAGAGTACTTAAAATTATAAGCTCTGAACTTGTATTTTGAGAAACAAGTTCATAAACTGGTAAACCACTTTCAGTTGTGAAATTTGAGTCCAAAATATCGATTGTATCTAAAATCGTATCTGTGTATGGATTAATCAGATCAGGTACTGGTTGGTAAAGGAATGCAAGAAAAGGAGTTGTAACAAGAAGAATTGAAAAGAATATAACCCATCGCTTGTTATCCTGAATGAAATAAGTAAGTTTTCTCTTAGGTTTCTTTCCTTGCTTTAACTTCTCAATATTCTTTTTTGAATCTTGAAGATAACTTTGGATTTTTTGAAGTTCATCCTTTTTTAATTTATCCTCAATATTCATTTTCATCATTCTCAAATTAATTTAGCTAGTTTAGTTATAACTTCAATGAATTCCTTCTGTACTTCTTCCTCAAAAGCATAGATTTTTTCACTTAGCATATTGAAATAAGGTACTTCTATATAATGATTGAACTCTTCCTTCCCTAATTTCTTAAGAGATGCTAAATTTTCCTCAAAAATGTGTTTATCATCTTGTTGGCCTTCTTCTTCAATTTTATTTATTAACAAAATCATTTCAGTTTCTCTTCTTAACATTGAATAAATGTTAGTACTAAGCTCATCTATTCCAAGAATATTTGATGTACTAGGATTAGCTACAACTATAATTACATCTGAAATCATCATAGAATCTATTGATCTATAAAAGAAACCTGGAATCGTATCAATCATCAAGAAGTCATAGGTTTTAGACACAGATTTTTGTAATTCAAACATTTTTGTGAGGTATTTTGAATCATCTTTTGATAACTGATCTCTCTGTTTTGAATGTTGTTTTAAAAATTCCATCGATGAAAACACAAGATCTAATTGTATCTCTTCACCTAATCGACATGGAAAGACTATTTGTGAAAAAGGTTTGTCATTTAATAGATAATTAGATAGTGCAACCAGTTTATCAATCTTGAAATATGATTGAAATGATGGAGCCCTTAAATCATAATCTATTGCTAATACTTTTTTTCCATTTTTGGCAAAGTAACCTGCAAGATTTAATAAGAAGGTTGTTTTACCAGTACCACCTTTATAACTATGAACACTTATAGTTTTCATCTTAATTACTCTCCTTTATAAAGTATTTAACTTCTGTGCCTCGCTTATGAGGATTATCTTTTGTTGATTTGGAAACAGGAACACGTTTTCTATCTAAAAACCCCAGGTCATGAAGTCGAACCAAATATCTAGATTCCAGATTAAAAGCTCTTCCTGTCTCATCTGCAACTTCCTTGCAAGTTGCTTCTTCTAATTTTTGCACTGCAAAATAAGTTTCTAAATGAGATTTAGGAATCTTAGTAAGTATATCCAAAGAAGAAATTGGTGATATCTCTGTTCCTAAAGATTTTTCAATATTTTTTAACCTTGAATTCATCTCTTCTAATAATTCAATCATTTTTTCGAAATACTTCTCACTCATTAAAGAGGTATACACATAATAGAATATAAAGATATCGGAATATTGATATATTAGGCAAAGAATGCCTCGTCCACAACATTATTAAAGTTTCAATATATCGATATATTGATATAATATGAGATCGAATAAAATAGAAATCTTAATTGCAACAGCAATAATCAGCTGTTTAGTCATACCTTCTTTGACAGTTTTTGGTCAAGAAGGTCATATTAGAGAACAACAAGGAGATTTGTTTTTGTCCGAAAATCCCTTGTCAAATGTAACTATTGAAATGATAACAGACCTTCCAGCTCATAGATCAGATGGCATACCTTCTACACTCCCAGATAGTACTTTTTCCGTACAATTTAATATTACTAATTATTCTGATCAAGAAATCAGAGAATTAGAATTCTGTCCCTCATCTAATGACTATGGAATTATTTTAAATCCTCTGAATTTGACTAAAGATACCCTTGAAGTAAACGAATCTTGGATAACACCAGAGTACGACATAGAGACAACCTCTGCATCAGGTACTTCTAGTGGTGCTTTAGATTTAGCTATTGTACTGGATCAATCGGGTTCTATGGGAGATGAGATATATGCTTTAACTAATCAATTAATTGATGTCATTGACGAAATAAGTACTGAAGTACCGAATCTTAGAATTGGTTTAGTTTTGTTTGGTGGTAGTTCTTCAAATCCCTATAGTGATTCTAGTCTAGTAAATGATTTAACTTCTGATATCGAATCAATTGTAGAAGTGCTCAGTTACACACAAGCTACAGGTGGTCATGAGCCATGGGGAGATGCTCTCTGGGTTACTCAAAATAGACTAACTTGGAGAGATGATGCAGTAAAGCTAATAGTACTCATCACTGATGAACCATGTGATAGTGGAGAGATTATAGGAACTTATGGAAGCACTCTAGACTATGATGGGCCAGAGTTATATGACCTCTTTGGAAGTCTCGCATCTGATGGTTTCATCGTTTGTTCATTTGCTGCAAGTGGAGCAGATAGTTTAACTTTAAAGCAGCTCAAAGCAGTAGCTGACTATACTGAAGGAACCTATATAGAATTTGGTAATGATGGACCTCAAACAGGTGATATCCCCCAAATAATAGGAGAGTTAATTGTCTACTATGCAGTTGAGTTAAATCTAAAAATTATCATTAATTTATCCCATCTAAATGATCTTGATATAAGAGAATCAGTAGATAGAGTCTTTGTTATACTCGTTGATGATCTCCCACCAGAAATAGATTCAGGGGCTTATTTAAGTGAAGATTTCATCTCAGATGAGAAGTTCATCAATATACTATGTGAAATAAAGGATGTAACTGGAGCCGCTTATGTTGATATTTACTATAAACCTGGTGGATTGAGTTATTGGATTATAGCTAATGCAACTTTAGTTTATAATTCTAGTTATATATTAACGATACCTTATGATCACTCGTACAGTACTCTACTTTATCAAGTCTATTCAGTAGATTGGTTAGGTAACGAAGTTTTAACTGATCCTCTTACAGTAAACATTATAGATCTAGAAAATCAAGAAATAATTCGACCAGGAAAGAGAAAAGAATATGTTTTGCTTCCAAATCAAGCCATAATCTGTAAATTGTTGAACGATGGATCAGAAAATTCTTTTGGAATAATATTCTCTGAAAACTTAAATGAATTTGATACTCTAGCTGCTGACGTGAATGAATCAACACTTCTTCTTGATAATGATAACGAACCTTTCAACTTTGTTGAAGTAGAAAAAGGTCATTTAGTTAAATTGTCCTTAATCTCACAAAATACAAATAAAATCATGGTAACAAATGTTATTCCTTCGGAAATTGATTTTGGTTATAATGCCAAGCTAAATTTAGACACTACAGATGCATATTTGTATAAAATAGATAATAGTTTTACAGATAAAAAATCAAGAAGTTTTGTTGCTGACTCTCAAGTAGTTCAAACAGACATATTGCTATTCAATGCTAGTGACTGGGAGCATTTGGGAACTGGTTCTTCAGAAGTTTTCCTACCAGAAGAAGTAATCTATGTTCTGTTCTATGCCGTATATCACACCGGAGAGGTATATGTAAGCTTTGATTATGAAGATGCTTATACACCATATGAGCATTATTATTCTGGAGCTATGCCATTTAACTTCTGGTATTTCTTAATTCCATTATTTGGGATGGCTGCAATTTATACAATGAAAAAGAGACACGGGTGATAAGACTGAAAAAACTACAAAATTCACTTCTCTTTTTTTTCTTCTTTACTATGTTTATACTGAGTGAATTACATGTTACTACATTAACATATTCTAATATAATACAAACAGACATTCAGACTCATCAACTCTATTTAAATCCCTTAGCAAATGAGACAACTTATTATGTCCAGGTAGATACAGAGTATCTTGATTTCAGTATCTTAGTTAATCACTGGGGCACAAATTTAGGAGGAATATATCAAGGATTAGTAATAAGCCTTATTTTTGATTATAATGACACTGAAATAAAAAGTTGGCTGATATCTTATAATGATAACATAGAACACTTTTTCACAACAGAAACTAGAATAAGTGGAATTATTAGAGTAGTTTTCAGCTGTATGAATGTTGATACAATTGGATATAATTTAAATATTGATGACTATTTTACAGTATGGACATATGAACTAGTTTGTAAACCAGATTTTAAGATATATTTTGGAGTTGAGAGAGCGGATTATTATGATGAATTACAGCAGATTGTATTAGATTTTCAGAAAGGATTTAGTAACGATAGTTATTTTTCTGCAACAGTAACTGATGATATAAATGTTACGAGAGATCTTATTGAGAGCTCTTTTGATAATTACAATAGACATATGATATTTTATTCTTCCTTCATCGAAAATAAATGGTATGGTTTTAATTTTGCACTAGAAGATTATAATTCAACAGATTGGATAATCATTAGATTATTTTATGATCATATTGAAGAAAATTTCATTGCTAGATTGTTTCTAAATAAGAGCGTATCTGCATTTGAAGAAATGCCACTTGATCAAGTTCATTCACAAAGCGAATACTGGTGGTATATTGACTCATATTATTATCATCCTTATCCCCCAGGTTCATCTATTATTGTATTTATACTAAATTTATTAAAATATATAGTCATAAGCTTTCTTGTTGTTGGATTGATTACAGCAGTAATTAGAGCTATACTCAAACGAAGACCAAAACCAGATATTGATTTTAATCCTTCAGATAAATACGATTACATGAATGCTAACATTGCATATAATCCTGAACCAACACACGCTATACGATTTGACTCAGTTTCTAGAGATTATGAATTAAAAACCTCCGAAGGTAGTAAAATACAATGTTCGATCTGTATGCAAATAATTGAAAAGAATGATAACATAATTAGATGTCCTTCTTGTGATGTGGCATATCATAAGGATCACCTCTATCAATGGATTGTTGGTAATGGAACTTGTCCTACTTGTAAAGCTCGTCTAAGGATTACAACCAAATAAGCTAAATATGCTTTTTTTCTCTTTTTTTAACCTTTTTACCAGGAAAATTGTTGCTCATGTCCCAATGTTAGTTTTTTTAAATGGATTAGAAATATTAAACAAAACAAGAAAGAGATTACAAATGACACAAGCAGCTTATATTCTCCTAAATGTTCAACCTGGAATGCTTGAAGCTGTTCAAGAAGGGTTAAACAAAATCAAAGAAGTAACTGAAGTTTATGCAGTATATGGAATTTATGATTTAATTGTTAAAATTGAATATGACACTATGGATGAACTGAAGAATCAAGTGTTAAATAACAATATCATTGTAGAAGGCGTAAAAAACTCGATGACAATGATTTGTGTCAACTAGGGAAAATCATGATTATTTCGTGGTTTTGATAAAATATTTTCTATTCTTTCGACTAGTACAGTTGCAGGTATGTCAAAAGTAGTTATTTTTGCTCTCCTACCTCTTTTACCTTCCTCTATTGGTCCTACACTTTTCCCTATAATTCCTACTTTATCCAAAGTATCCAGAGCTGATCTGAAAGTCGATTTACCTCTTACTTCCTCTCCATATTCTTCGCATGTTAGCACATAACTCTCATATCCCTCGTCAACAGATGTTGAAGTAACACCTTGCTTAGTTAATTTTCTAGCTACACCTAAAGCTGCTAGGAGCTCATGTTCTCTTAATTCTTCTAATACATCTCTTCTTAATTCTGGATAAACATCAGCTTTTGCAGCTCTAATATAGTCAGGTAAAATTTTACTTTCTTTCTTTAAATCAGCTAATTTACCAGATCGATAGAGTATTTCTAGTCCATGTCTAGCATTTCTTGAAGCTGAACAAATATCTGCAATTAAATCTAAGGTTTCATCAGTATAAGCTGTAGGATACAGAGCTGTCTCTGCTCTATATTTAAGAATCTGAAGAAGTTGATCTCTATTATATCCCTCTAAGTCAATTTGATCATGAATATGACCAGACAATGGGACATTAAGAAGAGAACGCCACTCAATAGGTCTGGAGATTATTATAGTTGATATCATACTCTGTTCTGAACCGAAGTATTCTCCTGCATGAAATATACTCAATATATCCTCTGAATTAAGCATATTAGCTTCATCTAAGGCTATTATAAGTCTAATATCCTCACGAGTAAGCCTTTTTACAAGCATATGCAAAATTTCTTCGTCACTAAAACCTCTTGATTGAATCCTGAAATGCTCGGATAAAACATTTCTCAATATAGCAGTCTTGCTTCGGAAGGAGTGACAGTTATAGTATAAAAATTTCACATTTATATTTCGTGAATTAGCTGCATCTTCAAAACGTTTCATTGTAAATTTACACAGATTAGTTTTTCCGATTCCTGCATGTCCAACAATAGCAACATTAACAGAAAAAGAACCTTCAGATCCTAGAAGAGATCTAAAATTTCTAGCAAGTCTAGCTATATCTTCTTCTCTTGTAGGTAACTCAGGTGGAACATATTCAGGATAAAGAGTAGATTCATTACGGAATATAGATTTCCCAAACATCGCTTCTTCAACATAATCAAAGTTAGACATTTTATATCTCCTCAACAAAGTAATACAGATATTCGGAAATAAAAAGTCTTCCGCTTTACAGTTTAGTACTAAAATTAGTTTTATTTATCCTTAAAATAAATTAAATCAGATAAAAGGAGCGTAAATATGTCTGAAGAGCATCTACAATCTGAAAATATAAAGGTCCAAATAATTGATTATGATGATGTTCCTTCGCATTTATTCCCGTTTTTTACTTCGTACAGAATGTTCTTTGATGAGCAAATCAAGTGCTATGGATTTATGTTAAAAGAGGATATTGTAGCAGTTGCTGCTGTGATTCCTGATGAACCCGACTATGAAGGAGGATTTATGTCAGTAGGTTGCCCCATCATTTATGTTTTTGAGGTTAGAGAGGATCTTAGGCGGAAAGGTGTTGGACAGAAGTGTGCACAGATTCTAACACAAAATGTAATTGAAGATGATACTATCCAACTTTGTTGCTCTCCCTTTATCACTCCATTCTGGCAAAAGGTGGGATTCAACATTCAATTCTTAGATCAGTCTCTCTACATGCATAAGATGGTTCTAAAAAAAGAAGGCAAGAAGATAGATGGAGAAATGAATGAAGATTCTAGGTTCCTGAAGATTTAGGACCAGAGGCTATACGTTGAAGAATCATTCCTTCCAGTATGTAAGGAGTGAGGTTCATAGCAAGATTTAGAGCATCAGTTAATCTTCCCTCACTGTTAGAGTAAATCGTCATAACAGTCTCATCTTTCTTACAGAAATCACCTATTTTCTTATGTAAATATATTCCTGCTTCCTTATGACGAGGAGTTCCAGCAGCCTTAGCAATTTTCTTGATTGCAGTATTGGATAGTTTCACAATATAGCCATCTTTTGGGGCAATAATATTAGCGCTAAAATCTCCAATAGTTATATCTTCTGGTTTAACTGTGGGATCTCCTCCTTGTACCCCTATTATTTCTTCCATTTTAGCTTTAGTTTTTCCTTTCAATATATAATCAGCAGCTAAAATCGCACCTTGTCCTGGTTTAGCTAAACCTGCCATTTCAAAAAGTATCCCAGACAATTCAGCACTCTTTTCATATACACTAGTTGGACCCTTTCCGTTAATAACATTCAAAGCCTCTCTTGCTTCTAATGCGGGACCAATAGCTTTGCCTAGAGGTTGCTCTCCATAACTCAAAGCAGCTTCAATAGAGATACCTAATCTTCTACCTAATTCAGTCGCTTCATGCGCATATTGGATAGCATCTTCTCTTGTCGGCATTTTCGTTCCCTCACCTGTAGGAATGTCAAGTACCATGTGATCTACTCCAGTAGAAACTTTTTTACTGAAGATACTTGCTAGCATTTGACTATGAGGGTCTATTCCGAGTGGTTGTTCAACACGATGGATAACTATCTCATCGAGTGGAGATAGATCTAAAGTACCACCCCACACCAACATCCCTCTTGTTTTAGGAGCTATTTCCAAGATTTCATCAGCTGAAAAGTTAACATTGCATAAAACTTCCATTGTATCAGCAGTTCCACTTGGTGAAGTAATAGCACGAGAGCTTGTTTTTGGAATAAGAAGCCCAGCAGCAGCAACTGTAGGTACAATTACTAAACTCACTTTGTTTCCTGGGATACCACCTATTGAATGCTTATCATAAACTGGTTCATCAAAATTTAATGTTGTTCCATATTCAGCCATGAAAGTTGTTAAATTAGCTATTTCTTCCATGTTTAAACCCAGATAATATTGTGCTAAAGTAAACATTGATATTTCTAAGTCAGTATATTGACCACTACAAATATCATTCACAATAGTTCTGATTTCTCCCTCTTTCCAAATTAAACCTTGTCTTTTATTCTTTACAAATTCCAAAGATTGAGGACGTCTTCTAGCGAAAACTTGAACTGAATCTTCAGGTTTGATTTTTAGTTCTGTAAATAAATTGTCATTAAGACCTACAAAACCAGGTTCAATTAAATTGTCTGTACTTATAACTTCACACATAATTTCAGCAGTATCACTTTTAACTTTAATATCTGCTGAGTGTTTAATTCTCAATTCACTCAAAGTTTGTGAATGAATAAACGCTAAATTGCGTTCAATTTCATAGTTGATTTTCTTTGTATTTAATTTATTCATCTTATCAACTCACAAAATAAATTTTTTTTACCTTTTATTTCTTCGGGAAGAAAAAAAAGCCATTTAGAACATATAACATTTTCGTTCTAAGGTAGAATCTATTAGAGCTAAGACAAAAGAGAAAGAAGAGAAAAAATCACATTTAGTCTCTCTTTGCTAATTTTCTAGCCTCAAAATAGAGTTTTAATCTTTGAAATGCGTTATATCTAATAGCTACAATTACTCCTACAAGAATCAAAATAAGTGGAATCCAAACCACCCATGTTGTAATATAGTAAGGTAATCCCCAACCATGAAGTCTAATCATGGTAAGATTTGCTCCAGCTGGATAACCTGAACCATTGATAAAGATTGCAGAATAATACATCTCATTCAGAAGACCTGTTGCTCTATCAAAAATAAGAGTGATATCAGTTTTATTATTCACTTGAGATATTATAGTATTATGATAGGTCACTATTTGGTCATTAAATGCCCAAAAAGTTCTGTTAAAGTATTCAGAATATTCCATGTAATAGAAGAAACCTTCGTTTCCCATTGCGGTATAATTATAAAATTCACCTGAATAATTTTCTGCTAGATTTAGACCGATTGGTTGCAAATATTTGTAAATAGCCATCCCTGCACTAGCATCATTTGGATATCTTGCCATAACATCATTAACATATAGCTGCCCCCAAGACTGAGGTTCAGTTCTTTGTAACCAAGGATTTCCCCCCATGATCAAAATGATATTATCTCCTTTTTTGAGTTTCTTATCACCTTCTCTTATGTGGAAATTATCTGTTCGTTCAAGTTCTGCTATATGCCACTTAAATCTTCGATCTGCTCTAACATTCTCATAATAATCATAAAGATTCAGTTGGCTCATATTTACTGTATTAGGAGCAGTAATTATAGCTTCAATGTCTCCTTCAGCATCAAGACTAGGATTAGTATCATCTAAGGTCTCAACTAATGAAGATGCAAACCAAACTTGAGATGAAATAGAGCTTATAAAAAGAAGAATAGTAAATAAACCAATAAAACTACTTCTATTCATGAATATCACTTTATTTCTATTAATACTTGTTCTATCGTTGAATAAGACACATTTTTAACTGTATCGGTTAACCCTAAGGAAAATACAGATAGATACGAGAATATCTGTATAAATAGATTTTAATGAGCAATCTAGATACGTTGTGGTAAGAATAGAAAATATGAGTTTTCAAGATTTAATTTTCCAAAGTGAAGTATAATCTCTTCTTATCTTTACCTCTATTTTCAGTCTTTAAAGGTACAAATTTTCCTATCTCTTTAGTAGTATGTACATGAACTCCTCCATCTGCTTGTCTGTCAACATTTTCAATATCTACTATACGGAGGATTTTAACACTTTCAGGAATTAGATTAACCTTTGTTCTAATTAAATTTGGATCTTTAAGAGCTTCTTCTCTTTTCATAAATGAGATTGTAATTTTGTGATTACCGGCTATGATTTCCTTCATAGCTTTTGAGATTTCTTGAACTCTCTCTTCTCTTAAATGATCTATATCAAAATCCACTCTAGTTTTTTCTGGAGTAATGTTTCCTCCCGTTACTGTAGCGCCATATTTTTGAAATAGAAGGTTAGATATTGAATGCAAAGCTGTATGCATTCTCATTTGTTTGTATCTTCTATCCCAGTCTATTGTTCCCTTTACATTTAGTCCTTTAATCTTTATATCAGGAATTGGAGATACTTTATGTTTCACTTTCCCTCCTCTTGAAATAACATCTAGAACAGTATATTCATCACCAGTTTCTGTTACGATTTTACCGAAATCACATTGTAAACCTCCACCAGTTGGGGCAAAAGCTGTTCTATTTAAAATGATATAGTCTTCGTCAACCTCTTCTATTTGAGCTTCAAACTCTTTCAAATATGAATCAGTTTGATAAAGTAATTCTGTCATAATTCTTAAGCATAGACGTGAAATTAAAAATTTTATGAATCAACCTTTTATCTAGTCAAGTTCTACGCTTACTATCTTGAATTCATCTACATCTATCAGACCATGGTCTGTTATTTTCAGATGTGGAATAACAGGTAAAGCTATGAAGGCTAAAGCCATAAAAGGTTCTGAGACTTTTGGCTTCATTTGAAATACTACTTTATGTAATTCTTTCATGTCTTTTATGACAGTATCTAATGATTTAGTACTCATGATTCCAGCAAACTCGAGCTGTAAAGATACTATTCGATCTTCTGTTATGACAACTTGACCTCCTCTCAGTTCTTTAATAGCTTCAATAGCTTTAAGCATTAATTCATAACTTGAACCTGTACATATCAACTGATGACAATCATGCGCAACAGTACTAGCTAATGCACAATTCTTTAAACCTAAACCTTGAACAAAACCTTTCCCTATTTTAATTTCGTCTGTATGCCTATTTATTATTACAATTGGGAGTATATCTTGTTCAGGATTTGGCTGAATATAACCATCATTTACTTTCAGAGTGGTTTCTAATTTTGTTGTTATTAGAGAATGATTCTTAACACCAATTACTTTAACATTAACCTCTTGTTTTTTTTGAGTAGGGATTTTTAATTTCTCAATAGTTGGAACTTGGAGAAATTTTGTGGTATTAAGAATAGAATCAGGATATTTTTCTGATTCATAGCTCCAAAAAAGATCACCTTGATTGTAAATAAGTTTTCCATTTGAAAGTACAATTTCAACTTTAAAACTCTCAAGCGAATCTACTACGATTAGATCAGCATTTTTTCCAGGAGCAATACCTCCAATGATGTCTTGCAATCCTAAATGAATGGCAGTATTAAGGGTGAGCATTTGGATTGCTTCTAATGGTTCAATACCTGATTTCAACATGAGTCTATAAGTATAATCTAAATGCCCTTCCTCCTTTAAATCTACTGGATTTCTATCATCACTTGCTATAATGATATTTCTAGTATCAATTTCGTTGAGATTGAGACCAGAAAAGATATTTTCAAGGTCTTTAGCATAGGATCCTTGTCGAACTTGTAATTTCATCCCTAATCTTAATTTTTCTAAAGCTTCTTCTCCAGAGGTTGCTTCATGATCTGAGGATATACCCGCTGCAATATAAGCTTGCAGTTCTTTTCCTCTCAGTAAAGGTGCATGTCCTTCTATTATCTTACCGTATTTTTTTGCGGAATCTAGTTTAGCTAATACGTCATCAAAACCCAAGAAAACACCTGGATAATTCATCATTTCTGCTAATGCGAAAATATCGTCACGTTTCATCAGCTCTTCTATAGCAGCTGAATCCAGTATGGCACCAGAAGTTTCAAATCCTGGTAAGGAAGGAACACAGGACGGAGCTTCAATTAAGAATCTGATTGGGAGTCTCTTACTCTCTTCAATTAAAATATTTAAACCTTGAAGACCTGAAACATTAGCTAATTCATGCGGATCTATTACTAAAGTAGTAGTACCATGTGGTATAACAGCTTTCGAAAATTCAGGTAGAGTTAGCATAGATGATTCAATATGAATATGAGATTCTATTAGTCCAGGACAAACAATTTTATCTGCAACATGAATGATATGAGTATTTTCTCCTTCAAATTCAGAAGTTTCTTTTCCAATATGTACAATTTTATTCTTTGTAATAACAATGTCACTTCTTATCAGTTCCCTGGTATATACATTGACATATTGTCCCCCTCTAAAAATTATATCTGCTTTAATTTTAGCCATAGCACTATCAATAATATTTTTTGTATCCATTGTAGTTTCAGTTAGGATTTTAGGTAATTAAAAGTTTTGAGAACCACTTGTTTCGCAACAAGGTGAGACAACAACCTTTGTTGGCTTGTTCCCTTTTTTCATTTTTTTCTGTTTAATTACTTTCATAAACAACCTTCCTATACTAATCAACAAACTATGAATTCAAGATATTTAAAATTTGTGCAACATTCTACGAAATTAGAATTAATTTGATTTGAAAGAAGATGATTTTTTAAGTTATTTATAAACAGGAAATCAAACCCAAAAAAATACCATAATCTGCGTTTCTTTCATATTCTGCTTGATCTTTATCTTTCTTTAAAGACTCAAGAGTTCTTAATAAATTGTCCAAAATATCTGTAGCTTCATTCAAATCTTGATTGTTAATAAACAATAACTTAGCAAAAGGGAGTAGTATTTTATCCATTTTTTCCATTATCTCTTGATTAGACATATTTCTTATTTCTATAATTTGCCTTCCCACTGTAAAAGCAGTAAGATAGAGTTGAAAAAGAATTGAATCTCGAATTTTCTCTGGGGAATTAGCAAATCCACTTCTTAAATTTGCTTCATCATTACTATAGAAGATTTTGTTGATAGTGTAAATTCTTTCAAACAAATTTGTGCCAGGAACTTCATGTTTTTTAGAAATTATAAGATTTTGTTTTTCTAAATGTTTAAGATGGTAATAGATATTTGTTCCCTTCAAGTTTATTTTCTTAGTGAGTTGTTTAGCATTAATACCTTCATTTCTCATAATCTCAAACCAGATATTAATTTTTATAGGATCACTTACCAGATCAAGTATATCTATTGAAACTCTAGATTCACTCATAGTATTCAATTTAATTTTTAATAGAAATAATATAAATCTTCTGAAAATTCAAAGTAAGAGGTAAATTGAAAAAAAGAAAAAAAGAGAGAATTAGGAAGGGGGATAATATTCAAAGAAGATATAATCCATGTAAACAGTTCTAATCAAAGATAAATCGTCAGGATCCTTAAAACCCCAAGCAATTGTTAATCCAGAAGAACTATCAAAATCATCTTTATCTAAGGTTATATCAGCACGTAACAACCACCCACTATCATAATAGTAATCCCAGTCTCCTTGAGTTGCAGAATTTTCAAATCTACTATAGAAATAGTCCAGAGGACCTCCAGAACTTCCCCATATTTTAAAGTAAAAATTCGCAGTTCCAATATTATTTCTTGCTCTGAATTGGAATGTCAATTTAACATCTGTATTTCGTTCCCAATTTAAGGATGCAGTATCTTCAGCAAAAACATAAGTATTTTCGTAACCTTCATCTAATTCATAGACATAGGCGACACTACCATTACAATCTAAATAAAAATAATTTTCTCTATTAACAGGATTTCCTGTGGAACCATCATATGTACCTACTGACCAATCAGTAATATTACTGAAATCAGCAGAATAGAATCTTCCTTTTGTATAGAAATTGGTCTCCTCAACTTCAGTATATAAAAAGAAATTTTTAGTAAACACTGCTTCAATCCTAAGAGTATGATAACCAACGCCGATATTAGTAATATTTACATTCACATGTTCATTAATACTGGTACCCTTCTGAACACCATTAATAAGATACTTGGATAAAACATAAGTGTATCCAGAATCAGTAGTTATATTATATTCAATATTTATATCCTCATAAAACCAAATTTTATTACTTGTACTAGATGGTTCAATTATTGTTATAGAACCCCCAGTAGCAGATACTGGACGAAATATCTCATTATCAAATACTAGCGTAAAAGAAGTTGAAATGATAACAAGTAATATCACAGAATTGATTAATTTTTTTGTTCTCATATGAATTACTCTAATTGCATTCTACGTTTTATTACTGTTCTACAGTTGTAGAAACACTAATATACTAGAGTAACATATTATAAACATTATGTAAAAATTCTAATGAGAGAATGGTAACAAGGAAGGTGTAGTGCATTGACAAGAAAAATTAGAGATATTCAAATGAGAGTATTTATTCTTTCTAGTGTTATAATAATATTTTTATCGTTCAAAGTTTCTTCTGATAATTTATATGTATTACAAGATTCTTTGATTGTCTCTAATGAAAACACAACACTTCTTACACCAATAATTATCAATGATGACAATGATTTTCTCACATATGGTTGTATGGGTACAGGTACATTTAAGGATCCATATAGGATAGAAAACCTAACATTCGATCTAACAGATGAAACAGCAATAGACATCTCTTATACGACTAAATACTTCACAATAACAAACTGCTCATTTTATTCGAATAAATGGAACATTAAAATAAGTTTTGTTTCAGATAATACATCTCAAATTATCAGTAATGATTTCACAGGGATATATGGGATATACATCAAAAGAACAAATAATTTCACTATTTCAAATAATCAAATCCAAGTTTTCCAGAGAGCGATATTAATAGAAAAATCACACAATTTTACCATTACAAACAATTATTGTCAAGGAGGAATAAAAATTGAAGATTCATCTAGATCTGAAATAGATAGCAATACAATAGTGTACACATATTCTGATAGGAAAGCTATGGATTTGAAAAGAGTATCAACCTTACTTGTAAGAAACAACACAATAAAGGAAAATTGGTTAATGATGTATTTAGATGGAGTAACAGACTCTTTGATTCAAAATAATTTTTTTAAGGATAATGAAATAGGATTGATGGGTCAAGATACTTATAACACCAATATTACTGAAAATATAATTGTTTCTACTAAATATCATGCTATAAATTTTTGGGAGGGAAATGCAAATTGTACAATAACAAATAATATTTTAGTGAAAAATAGATGGAGTGGTGCAAGCTCTAGCTCACAAGCAATAGATTATGCTGGATTGACGTGGTATAATCAAACTACTTTAACAGGCAACTACTGGTCGAACTGGAGAGGAGAGGGGGAGTATATTATAACAGTAAACCCAACATTTACAGTCTCTGATCCTTATCCTATAACAGCAGGTGATGAGGATAATGATGGACTGAACAATTATTTGGAAGAATATTATTATCTGACTGATAAATTAGATAATGACACTGATGGAGATATGTTACTTGATGGAGAGGAAATAGTAGAATATGAAACAGATCCCTTAAAAACAGATTCAGATCGCGATGGATTACAAGATGGAGAGGAGGTCTATACATATGGCACTCTTCCTGCTGATCCTGATACTGACAATGATTTGTTATTTGATGGGAAGGAAGTGTTGGAGTTTGGTACCGATCCTACTCTCTTCGATTCTGATGGAGATGGGATAGATGACGGATTTGAGGTTATTAAGGGCTTAGATCCGCTTGTTGATGACGCTGCGGAAGATCCTGATGAAGATGGATTAATAAACATCCAAGAGTATGAGGAATATTCTAATCCCTTAGTGAATGACACTGATGGAGATATGCTGTTAGATGGAGAGGAAGTCTATCTCTACAACACTCGACCTATTTTTCCTGACACAGACTTGGATGGTCTAAAAGATGGAGAGGAGGTCTTGATATATGGAACCGATCCCACCCGCAAAGATTCAGATGGAGATGGGTTAACCGATAGTGATGAGCTTCTCACGCTTCTTACTGATCCTCTTAATACTGATTCAGATTTTGATGGTATGCCTGATAAGTGGGAGGTGGATAGAGGACTCAATCCCCTGGTTGATGATTCTTTGGAAGACCCAGATGAAGATAAGCTAAACAATCTAGAGGAGTATATACAGGGCACTTCTCCTCGAAATCCTGACACTGATGAAGATGGGTGGTTAGATGGCGTAGAGGTGCGAAGAGGTACTGATCCACTCAATATCACTGATTACCCGTTGAGTAATAAAGAAATAGCTTCAAGAGTTGGAGGAATAATAATAGGAGTACTAGGTCTACTCTACTTTATTCTGTATCTTACCATGAAAGTGAAAGGTTGGACCTGGAAGGATTTGAGGAACAAAATAAAAATTGGATCAAAATTAGATAAAACTAAAACAAAGAAGTAAATTTGAACAATGTGAAAAAAACTTAAAATATGGTTTGTTTTAAGCTTTTTTTCTTTATTAAACTTTATTTTAGAAGAAACTGCAGATTAGAAAAAAAACGATGAGTTCACCAGAATCTTATACATGCTCCATTATACACAAACACTTTTTAACAGTATTTAAAGTACTTTGCATGAGAAGGTTGAAAATTAGAGTTATAACAGATTCAGCAGCTGATCTACCAGATGAGTTATTAGAAAAATACAACATAGTTAGAATCCCGCATATAGTTATTTTTGATGATAAACCATGGAAATTAGGAGTTGATATCTCTGTTGAAGATTTTTATGAAAAGTTGAAAGTTTCAGATTTTATACCATCATCTTCAAATCCCGAACCATCAGATTTTGTAAATCATATTAGAGAAAGCTTAGAAGATTTAAATTATGATTATGTTTTCTGTGTATCAGTTGCAAAAGATTTGAGTAGTTCAACTTTTCTAGCAGTTAGAGTTGCAGCTAAAGAATATAAAGATAAAGTGTCTATTATCAATACTCAATCAGCTTCTGGTGTTCAAGGATTGATAGCTTTAGCAATTGCTGAATTGGCAGAAAAGGATTTTTCTCCAGAAGAAATTGAAAAGAAAGTAAACAAAGCGATAGAACAATATTATCTTAATGCCGGTTTTCATACTCTCGATAATGTTTACAAATCCGGACGTTTAAAATCCAAAATTATACTAAATCTAACAAAATTGATTGGAATCAAACCTATAGTTGAAATGGAGAGACCTGGGATTTTAGAGTCAACGATTCCAGCATTTTTTACTAACAGGGCTATGATTAGCAGATTAATCAGACTAGCTTTAAAGGGAACAGATCCTTCAATTACTTATGATTTAATTGTAAGTCATGTTAATAACAAAGAAGGAACCGAAATTATTGTCAGAAAATTGGAAAAGAAGAGGAAAATAAATAAAAGCTTTATCACACCTGCCACACCAATTATTGGGAGTAATACTGGTATGGGTACAATTATAATATCATTAATACCTACTATTTCTTAATCAAGCAACTTTTAATTTTTCTGCGAATTTTTGGATATCTTCAGCTATTTTTTCTTCTCTGCCTTCATGAATTCTATGAAATTCTGTTTTTAAGATTACTAACTCAGAATCCTGATTGTGTAAAAATTTCTTTGACACTTCAGGATTAACAAAATGGTCTTTCTCAGCTGTAAATGTAATTAAAGGTACATCAATTTCGCTCTGTCTACCTCTAATATTATATTTATTAGTAAATTCTATCACATGACGGCGAAGACTCCAATCATCATTCACTTTTAATCTATTAGCAGCCCAAGTAACATTAGGAGATTCACCTGTTCTTTTTAATTTAAGTATGAAACGATAAATAACAATTATCATCCTTTGGACGAATTTCATGACGAATGTTGGAATCACTCCTAAAACTGGGACAAAAAACGGCATATCATACTTTTCTTGAGAATTGAATGCTGCAAGAAAAACAGGTTTTGGACCTTTTTCATTAAGATAAAAATCATACATTTGTGATGATCCTGAACAACTACCTAATATAATGAAGTCTTTATCCTTGAAACCTAAATATTCAATCACTTTTGCAAGCTCTTTATCATATTCTTCAGGACTAAACAGTCCTTTTTTATGAGGTGTTAGGCTTTTTCCAAATCCTCTTGGTTCATAAATTATTGCTGTTCTATATTTCTGCAAAGCTTCCGCTAAAGGTGTAAAGTTATCAATAGCACTTAACCAACCTGGTATTATAATAACTGGTTTAGCTTCTTTATCAACATTTTTGGTTTTGAAAATTGCTAACCGTATTTTTACTTCAGGATTCTCATTTGTATCAACGTATTCAATTTGAAAGCTCATTATATCTAACTGAAAAATTACTGGAATATATTTATTTCTAAGAAAAAGATAAAAGAAAAAAAATCTGATAGATTTAAGCAGGATTCTTTTTATGGCAAAGCCACCAATCTAAACATGCTATCGAATCATCTTTAAGACGCTCTTCTGCAGCATCAACATCAGCAGCAGGAGGAACGATAACATCATCTCCGAACAATTCATTTTCTGGCCAATTGGCTGGCATAGCAACATCATTTTGTTCAGCGATTCTCAAAGCTTTAATCATTCTTAAGATTTCTTTCATGTTTCTTCCAAGTTCTGAAGGATAGTAAAGAATAGCACGTATAATGCCTTTTGGATCAAAAATAAAGACTGCTCTTACAGTATTGCTACCTTTGGCATGAAGCATTCCAAGTGCTCGTGCAGCTTCACCATGATCTGCAATTATTGGGAATTTTATTTCAACATCTAAGTTTTCTTTAATCCAGTCTATCCATTTTATATGACTGTAAACTTGATCAACACTTAAACCAATTAATTCAGTGTTCATTGCTTTAAATTCTTCATAATGTTTCTGGAAAGAAACAAATTCAGTTGTACAAACTGGAGTAAAATCTCCTGGATGGCTAAATAGAATTACCCATTTACCTTTATAGTCTCCAGGTAGCCGTTTTAGTCCTTGTGTAGTTTGGACAGCTAATTTAGGAAACATTGTACCTATGAGTGGTATTTTCCCTGTTTCAGGGAGTTCTTTCAGTGTCATATTGTCACCATTTTGACGAAAGAATATATTTATATAAATGTTTCCGAATTTCAAAAATAGGTGGTTCGAATTTCAGACATCGAAACTAAAGCAAAAATCTCAGATTTTGACATAATAGAGATTTTGTTAAAGAACAGTAGAAGGTCATTTGTTGATATTGCTAAAGAGTTGAATGTCACTGAAACAGCTATTCGAAAACGTGTAAGAAGGATGGAAAATCAAGGAATAATAGAGAGGTATTCTATTGATATAAATCCTAAAAAATTAGGATATGGTATGAGAGTGTTACTTGGATTAGATACTACTGCACAAACATATATTTCAACAATTCAAAAACTAAAGAAAATGGATGAAAGTTTGAGGATTTATTCATCAAGTGGAGATCACGATCTTCTTATTGAAATCTGGATGAAAGATGACGAAGAACTTAATAAATTTATCAAAAAGATAGAAAATATCAGAGGAATAAAAGAAATTTGTCCTGCTATTATTAAGGAAATTATAAAGTAATTTTCAATCATATATTACTAAATCATCGTTTTGACCCTTGCTTCTTTCTCTGATAATAAAAGAACGAAGCATTCCATGTAATACATTAAAACGAGGTACTTGTCTTGCATAAACTTTGTAGGGATATCCGTAGAGCTTTTGTAAGAATATATCTTTTTCTAAAGAAGAAGTCGTAAATACAATTAAAGCTAAACCAGCAAGAACATTTGAAAGGATTGATTGAAATAATAACATCAAAGATATAGAGATTAACATACTGCTGAATGTGATAGGATGTCTTACATAAGCAAAAAAAGCTAGATTTCTAAAACTGTTTAGATTGTTTGTTCCTCTCTTTTTAATCCATCTTTTTCTTGCAGAAAATATCCCCATCAAAACAAAGAGAAAAGCTATACAAGCTAAGCAAATTGCTATAATTTGATAGATATATTGATTTTTTGCAGAAAGGTAATATAGTCCAGAGTAATCGCCTGTAAGGGTTATTGATAAAATGATTAATATGAATGCAAGTACAATAAAAAACTCATATCGAATTCTTCTAATTATCACTAAAACGAGCCAAGCGAATACAACAGCTGACATTATCCCTATAAGTGCATAGAAAGTAGGTGTGTCTATCACAACAGTAAATTATTTTTAGTCTTTTTGAGTTTTTCCGCTGAAAAATCTTCTTGTAATGCTAAAATTTTTAATTTCTTAAGAGAACTTTCTTCAAATGACTAAAGAAAATAAGACTGCTTTCCTTTTAATACATGGTTTTACTGGAACTCATTTTGAAATGATACCATTAGAAAAACACCTGAAAAACCAGGGATATGTTGTTCACAATATCATATTGCCAGGTCATGAGACGTCATTGGAGGATTTGAAAGACAGAAAATGGTTTGAATTGACAGATTTTGCTCAAGAACAATTAGATAACTTAAAAGAAAAGTACGAAAATGTGTTTGTTTGCGGACTATCTTTAGGAGGGGCGATAACACTTTACTTAGGTTCCAAAAATCCCGATATTAGTGGAATCATCCCTCTTGCTTCACCTGCGTTTTCTCCAGACTGGAGGATGTATTTACTCGCTTATATCCCTTTCGTACATGTTATTTACCCTTATCATAAAGGTGAAGAAAAAGGGTGGGAAGACTTGAAATCTCTAAAAACACACAAAAGCTATGGAGCTTTTCCTGTAAAATTCATTCCTCAACTGTTCAAACTTTTTCAAATAAATAAAAAAGCAATGGTAAACATAACAATTCCGATTCTGATTGTATACGCAAAAAATGATCCCACTATTTCTCTTAAACATGCTGAGAAAATACTTAATTCTGTATCTTCAAAAGATAAAAAAATAATCCAAATTTTAAAAGGAGGTCATGTTATACCAAAAGATTCTGGGAGAAAACAGCTCTTTCAAGAGATAGACAAATGGTTAGAACAAAGAGTAGAGAAATCGTAGAATTAAAGCTCATCTAATAGTTTATAGATTTCCTCCTCAATCTGGTCTAATCGTATCTGTAATTCTTCCAGAAGTTTTCGTTTTGTTTCCATTGTTTCAAAGAGACTATTCATTTTATCTACATATTTTGATCTTGTTTTACCTTCGTCTCCATCACTCTTTAAAACCTTGATAGATTCAGTAATTCGTTGATATTCTTTATCTATTCTATTAAGATTAGATCGTTCAGAATCAATTTGCTCGTTATTTTTGTATTTTTCTTTTCGAAGTTGTTTTATTTTCTTTAGAATAGAGATTTGAGTTGTTTTTAGTGTATCAAGTTTAAGAAGTTCATCGAGATATTCATCTGATACAGAAGCAATTGAAACACTCTCTGATGTTTTTCTTTCAGTAGGTATCTCTATTTTTTGAATAGACTTAGATTCAAGAGTAATCTTCACTCTAAAGTAATTAGGAGTCTCTGATGAATCTAATTTCATTTTTCGCTTGTTAATAGAATAACCATACATTTTTGGAAGTTCGACTATAACCAATTTTTCCTCATCACTCTTATTATTAAGATCTAATTTGTAGGTCTTTGTATTAAGATAAGTTTCCACGTAATATTGGTTAGAAAGAGAGATCCCAATCTTCTTGGTTGTAGTAAATTCTTCTTGTTTAATTAAAATATCTTGTTCTACTAGATAAGGAATAATTTGTTTATCACCTTTAGAAACACGTGGAAGCATGGATTCACCAGCATATTCACCCTTTTCATAAATTGTTACTGGACCAGCTTCCCAACCATAACCAGCTTTATTTTCTACTTCCATTGCTTTGAAAGGATTAGAAGCATGTTGTGTTTGATTATAAATATTGATTGTTTCTTTTGGGACGTTGACAGAATGTAAAAGAAGTAAAGCAGATTCTCCTTTTTTGATTGTTACTAGCTGTTTTAAGCTAAATGAGACACTTTCTGTAGTAGTTACTACTTCAGCTGCAGCTTCAGACGCAGCAGAATATTCGTAGTAATCCTCAGCACTTTCTTCTAATGAAGAAACAACTCCAAGTTCCTTAACAGACCTCTTTTTTGCTCTAGCGATTCCACTAGGTGCAGGAGCAGCCATAGGTGGTGGCATCGCTTCTTTAGCCATTTCATATTCAGCTTCAGGTGTCATAACACTTATTCCCATCTGTCTAGGTCTTTTTACAAAAGGTCTGTCGATTATCCATGGAGAACTTATATCATATCTAAAGGAGAGAGGTAAACCCGTAATTAGGTGAATTTTAGCATCAATCCAATCTTGTTGTGAATTATTAGTTACAAGACTCCACAATTCAAAAACTGCGTTATTCTCATCTAAGCCATATATTCGATATGAGGATAACCATGCAGGTAACTCTGTTAAATAAGATATTTTAACATCTTTTTCGCCTTCTTCGGTGAAATTTATTTTGATATTTTTCACGTTCTCTTTTTTACTCTTTGAGAGTAAATCAATCTGTTCTGAAAGAGTTTTGATAAAGAATTCTTCTTTAGGTATAATATTCTGTAAGTTGTCAGAAAAGATATGATGAATTTTGTAATCATCAGTTAGTAAAATTACTTCAAGTTTTACTGAATCCTCATGATCTTCTAACACTTGATAACCAATCAATTTACCTTCAATGTTCTTTTCATCTTTTGTATCTACAACTACGCTAGAACCAGCTAGAAGGTTCAATATTGTAGTCAATGCCTCACCATCTTGTTCTATTTCCAAATCCTTTCCTTCCTCAGTATCGAAGGCTATTGAGGATAAAAGAGCTTCTCCAGTCACTTCGACATGGAATGTCTTCAGAAAGTCATCCTGATTTTTTACAAGAACAGGAAAGCTTACTTCTTTTTCTTTAAAAGAGGCTTGAGAACTTAACCATCCAACACCCATTTTATAAAGAGTAACTTCATTTACTTCAAATACTACCATTTTAATCTATTATATTGCTAGCTTTATTAAAATAAAAATCTTGTTAGTAATATCAACTGATTGAATTTATGAAATCATTAGAAAGTTTAGCTATTTCTTTCTCAGTATCAACTATCATTCTATGAGCATCTCCAAGTCCCACATATTTTGATTGTGGGTGATATTGTACCATTCTCTTGGAATTTTCTGGATCAACAAACCAATCTTTCTTTGGTGATAATACTAACATTGGTACATCCAATTCTGATTCTCTTCCCCTGATATCATACCTGTGTATAAGTTCAATCAATATTCTCATTTGAACATATAAATCAAGCTTGTTAAATCTGTCAACAGAATAATCGATGTTTTTGACATCGCTTGGATTCTTTCTCTTTAGGTAACGTCTAAGAACAAATATAACTATCTTATAGACTAACCACACTAATGGATAAGGAAGAATATTTACAATCTCAAACCACCATTGAGTTTTGAATTTTGCATCTGGACTTGCAGCAATTATTGCAACTGGTTTTGGTCCATCACTATCTAGATAATATTGGTAGATAATAGCAGAACCAACACAACTCCCCCAGACATAATATTCTTTATCCTTTAAACCATAATGCTCAATCAATTTTTCAAAATCTTCAACATAGTATTTTACCTTATATTTTCCTCTCTTTCTAGGAGCACTGGATTTACCATAACCTCGAGGTTCATACATTATAATATTACTGATTTCTTGAAATGCGGAAACTAAAGGCATCCTATTGTCAATGTTATCTAAAAAACCTGGTATCATTACTAATTTTCGATTATTATTTTCTTTATTTTTTGTTGGAAAGAATTTGTGACGTAATTTAATAGGAGGTTTTTCTGAAGTCTGAAGATATTCGTAACCCATTGAAAGCATGAAATTGTATAAATATTAAAAAAGTTCTGATTCTGCATTAATTAATCTCGGACTATCAAGTGATAAGGTTTAAGAAAGAGAGGAATTTCTCTAGAGTAATGAAAATAAAAGTTGTAGTAGACAGCTGTGGAGATTTGCCTGATGAAGTAATGGAACAATTTGGCATCAGTTTGATACCTTTGAATATTGAGATAGGTAAGATGTTAAGAGACAGGATTGATATCACTCCACAAGAATATTATGCTAATATAGATAAATTAGATTTACCGAACACATCTGCACCTAATTTTGCTCAATGGGAAGAAATGTTTGATGAACACCTTAAAGATGGATATGATAAAATAGTGGTAGTTACACTTTCGAGTAAGTTTTCCAATACTTACCAACAGGGGGCTGTAGCTGCAAAGAAATTTTATCCTAAAGATGTTCATCTTTTTGATTCACTCAATGCTTCTGGTGGAGAAGGATTATTAGGTATAAGGTTTGCTGAGCTTTTAAAACAAAATTATGAATTAACAGATGTACTTTCTTTTATGGAAAATATGCGTCCAGAAGTTATTCAAATTGGATATATGGATTCTTTAAAAATGCTTGTTAAATCAGGAAGAATTAGTAGAGCGTCTGAATTTTTTGCTTCTTTAGGAAGAATGAAACCGATGATCATAACTCAAGATGGTGAGAATATCCCTCTTTGTAGAGTGATTAGCCTAAAAAATGCAAAGAAGAGAGCAGTTGAAGAAGTCTTACAAAGAACCAATCCAAAGAACACATACTCTATGTTAATTACTCATGCAGATTCAATAGGAGATGCTATTGAAATAGAAGAAATTCTAAAATCAAAGATGAAAGTAAGCCAGTCTTATATAGGTTATATGGGTCCAGTAGTTGGAAGTAGAGTTGGTCCTGGTGGTGTTCTTATAGCAGTGATACCTGATAAAAAACCAGAATAAATCAGGATTTTCCTTGACTCAAGATTATTTTTCTTAACTCCAAGATATCATTTAAAATTAGATAGATTGCGTTATCTAATGTTCGGAAAATATCTCCGACTGAAATCATAAGTTTCAAGTTTTTTCTTCTTTCAGTTTCATGAAATAAATATTTCTTATACTCCAAAGGAAGTTGTTCAGCTCTTTCGGCTGTAACAAAGAAAATCTTTGCCAGTGGGTCTCTCTCAAATAAAGAATCAATATTTTCTATGTGCTTTTTACATCCATCCTGATCTTCACAAGAAGCTAAATATACATAATAATCCATTTCTCGAAAATACTCTTTACCAACAATCGTCTCTGCACCAAAAAGAAGAGTTAGAACAATTCTCATGAAATAGGTATCAATGCGAGTGATATACTCATTTCTATCTAATTGGTAAATAAAATCAATGTTTTGAAAATGGAATAATGATTGAATAATTAGATTATACGAAAGAGAATCTGACGAGATAATGCCTATTTTTGTTCTTCTGTTAAGGAGATGAGAAATTTGTTGGATTGTGTTGAATCTTGAAGCAATATCTCTGACAATATCTTCTATACTTTTGGATTTAATCTGGTCATCCAATAAAACATTCTCCATGAGTATTTCACTTAGTTTCAGAAGCTCATTATCATCTATTACAGATACATCATCAAATTCTTGAAGGAAGATGTTTATAGTAGTATAAATCTGACCATGTCCAAATTTCACTATCTCATCACACTCCTTGTTGTAGAATATTAGAAGCTGACAAAATGAAAGGTTCTCGTTATACTTGGTTCTAGGATTTAAAACCAAAGAATCTTTTTTTCTAAAAGTAACTATAAGTAAATGATATTTTTCAAAATGAGGAATAGGTAAAGGTCCGTAAATCTCTAAATTAGGAGATGAAGCTGACACGACTGGACTATAAAAATTACCAATACCAATGAGTTCTTCCTTGGATATTTCTGGCATTGGACTTGTGCATCTTAGTGACATTCCAGCATCATCTAGTACTAAGAGTGCAACATAGGGTACAAATAATGATGAATTCATGTCAAGCAACCTACAGAGTTATATTAAAAAATAGGTGTAGAATTAAAAACTATTTTCATCAAGGCTTAGATTTTTTGTTGCAGGAATTTCGATATTCTTAATAATTCGAGATATTCTAAGACTTTTCTCAAAGAATGCTATAATTAATGCACAAATCAAAATGATTCTACAGGCTCTCATAATATGATATCCTAATCCTGCAAAGCTCTCAAAAATATAAATATACGTCTTTGGTGCAAAAACTGAATAGACAGAACTGGGTCTGAAAGTTATATCATTTACTTGAACAATCTGCATATTATAATAAAGAATATTATACTCAAATATTACCTTTGACTCATTAGGTATATCAAAATAAAGAGCTGATTGCCAGTAAGTTTGAGATGTTAAACGAACATTTACTGAAAGTTCCATAGCATAAGCCATTCCAATAGCTATAGCTATCAAAATTATCCTAATAAGTCTAATATCTGATTTTCTTATGAATTTAAATCCTTCAAGCCAACTAAAATCGTGAGCTACAACTATAAGAGTAACTCCAAGAAAAATCCACAATGGTGGTGTTTCTTGTATGTCCATCCAACTTAAAGCATAACCTAAATTATTATACAAAACAGGAATCAATAATGTGATAAAACCTAGAACACATGCAAGTAAGGATAGAGCTGAAGAAACTCTCATGATAAGGATTTTAGCAGATACGCTTAAATTATTTTCCTAGCATCAAATAGTATTATCTAATTTACTTAATTACTGAAATGGTGTAATTTATTCGGATACTTATTGTATTCTAAACTAAATTTGCCACATGACGAATATCTTATATAATTTCATTTTTTGTTTCTCTTGAAGTTAAAACTCTGCGAAAGTCATAACTCCGCAAATTTAAATAGTACTTTACAAAGCTGGGTGTAGAATGATAAGTGATAAAACCAGAAAAAATATCACAAATGCAGCATTAATCTATGTATTAGTAATAATGCTCGGAATGTTTATTCCATTCTTTAATGTAGGTAACGCAATAAACTATATTCAAATTGTTATAGAATTCTTAAAAGTAGGATCATTAATCTGGTTATCTTTTGGCTTTTTAGAGCTCTATAAAGATGACAGAAACAAGATTATTTTATATTCTGCAATAATAGTTTTTGTTGCATCACAAATTAATTTAATTGCTCAGACTCTTTACATTCTTTATTCAGTTGGAGCTATCCCAATTACTAGATTGAATTTACTTCCGACTAACCTTGTTGAAATTATTGCAATAATTGGCTTAACAATAGGATTTTATCAACTTAAAACAGCTGTAGATAAGTTTGCTACCGAGAGAAGAAATGTCTATAGAGGGCAAATGTCTCTTCCAATGGGTTTTGGATTTCTAGCACTAAGAAAGATAATAGAAGTAATTATTCCTCAAGATACCTATGTTAGTTACGCAACTGATGGTAGTCCTGTGGTTGCTCAAGGTTATGATATTCTTCTTTGGATAAACTATTTCCTTGAGATGGGTTCACTTGTTCTAATGGTTCTTGGTTTCTGGTATCTACGCAGAGCATTTTTAGTATTAGATAAAATTCCTGATCAAGTCTTCCAACAAATGGAAGAACGAAAACAGGAAGCTGCTCAAAGACCAGCTACTGGCGGTCTTTTCGGGAGGAGAGGCGGTTTATTTGGTGGTTTTACTCCTCCTCCACCTCCACCACAGACTGGTCAGAAAAAACCAGACCCTCTGGATAACTTACTGGTTGAAGAAGAATCTTCAAAGAAGAAAATGTTCTGTGTTAAATGTGGACTAGAACTGGATGAAGATTCAGCATTCTGTGCTAACTGTGGGGAAGAAAATCCTTATTTAAAAAAGTAGGTTTTTAGTGTGAATAATCTTACAGATATCACTAAACATCTATTTTATTCTGCTTGGATTCTTACTATTATTCAGATGATCAGAGTAGCAGCAGTTACAATAATAGCTGTTGATTTTCCAGAGATGGTTTTAATCGCAGATGTAGCTTTTGATTGTGCTCTAATACTCTTTGGGATCGGATTAATTAGACTTGGTAAAGAGCTGGATAATTACACAAAATGGTCAATTGCTCCAGTTTTTCTTTTTATAGCTGCAGGTCTGGATATTATAAATATTATATTTTCTTGGAGTTCCTTTAAAGGAGAATGGTCTTCTTACCCGTTAGCTTATCTTAATCTCACATTATTAATTATTTATGTTCTAACTCTCGTAATAGGTTTTCTATTTCTTAAATTTGACATTGATAAACTAGCTAAAAATGACTATATTGAAAGGAAAGGACAATATTTTCTTGCACTAGGTTTTCTTGTAAACATTATTTCACAAATAATTGGATGGTATGGAGGTTATATAGGCGTTTCAAGTTCTCAGATTTGGCTAGAAAATCTTGCTCTTTATGATTATTTATTTGCATCTTTTCTTATCATTTTAGGATTCTTTGGATTAGCTTCAACCATGAAGCTTTTGCAAAACTGGAGTTATCATCAAGAACTCGATGAATTTAATGAAGGTGAATAAGTGTTTAATCGTCAGCAATATTCCAAAATGATAACAAACAGCTTAATTATGATTTATATATTTTATATTTTGCTTGCTGTTTTAACGAGAGGTTTTATCGATTTATTGTTACCTGGATGGATACCTCAGCACATTCTACTAATTCCAATTCTGTTAGGTTATCTTGGATTATGTTGGGGAATTTATAACCTAACTTATGATCCTATTGTTGATTGGAAACATTCGAAAAAAGCAGTCATTTTCATAGTTGCAGGAATAGTTTCCTTGCTTATTTCTACAGTCATTATGATGGTTTCTGAAGTATTTCAAGAACAAGGTGTAGTTGTGTTTATATTTACAATTATTGGAATTATTCTTCTAATTATAACAGAACCATTAATCGCTTTAGGATTTTATTTGTTCAGAAAGGATCTTAAAGAACATTACTTCAGGAAAATCATATCAAAATATCCTAATATTTTCATTCTTATTTCATATTTAGTTCAATCACTTGGGATCATTTTTCTGACAGTTGGGGGATTTATTTCAAGTGTTATAGGCACAGTTTTTATTTACCTAGGGATAGCTACTATAGCTTTATCAATCATAGGATTAGGTGCAGGTTATTATCCTTTGTATAGTTCTTTCAGGACTTATCCAAAATTATCAGAAGCATTAGAAGAAGTGTTAAAAGAAGCACAAGAGAAAAAAAATCAAAGCTCAGTGAAGAAAACTAAAAAGTCATCTTAGCTGTTTGAATTAGATCATTCATTTTCCTTTCAGTTTGTGAATCTGAAGATAAGATAGCAAAGGAAACCTTGAAAATAGGAAGTTCTTCCATATATTCAACCAATTGAGATAAAGTACTTGAAATTTCATCTAATTCTGAAGTTTGAATATCGGTATCTACTATTGCAAGAAATGATACAAGGATTTCTTTCTTCCTTTTTGAAATGAGAGTTTGAATCATTTTAACAAGTCTATCAATCTGAAGTTTGTCTAGAGGATCAAAAATGAATACAAACGCTTCTGGCATTTCAAATAACAGTGGAGCAAGAGATAGCAAATCTCTTCTATAATCAATTATTAAAAACTGACAATTATATATCTCATTTCCGATAGTTTTTTGGAAATCAAAGGGTTCGTAACCTCCTGTAAATTGGAAAGAAGGGAATAATCCTTCTCTTACTAGGTACTTGTTAAGAACATCCTCAATAACGTAGTTGTTACCATAAATACTTATTTTTATCTTTGGGGAGATTCTCTCAGGTTTATCTTCAATAAAATATTCTTTTTTAATTTCTTCTGCTCTTTTAGCTTGTGAATATTCTCGAGGTGCAAAACTTTGGTACCAATCAATAAACCTCTGTTTCACCTCATCCAAAACATCAATGACTAATTCATGAGTGACATACAATCTTTTTCCCTGAATCGACAATCCATATGCCATAGGAAATTGTTGTACAAATTCAGCTAAATCTTCTGGATGAATGTTTAGAATAGAGGATATAATCTCTAATTCCCATATAGATTTTTTGTCTATAAGTGAAAGAAAATGTTCTGCTATTGACTCCTCTTTTTCCGTATTCATTATAGTTTGTTTAAAATGGATGTTTAAAACAATTTCTCCTTTGTTGTGAAATTGTTTGTTCTTACATTAAAGTTTTAAATAACCGAATTAAAATGTGTTAAAGAAAACTAGATGATTATATGTTTGAGTATTTTGTATGGTGGCATTATTTAGCTTTATTTGCCGCAGGTTTACTTTCCGGAGCAGTCTCTCCAACTTTTGGTATTGGAGGTGGATTGTTGAATGTACCAATCTTATTAATAGCATTTGAGGGTTTGTTGATCGATAAGGTAGGAGGACAAGAAGCTGTAGATGCGAATCCAAGTTTATTAGGAAGTACTGCTAGTGCAACATCTTTAGGTGTTATAGTTTTCACTGCTCTAAGTGGTTCTATTTCATATATACGAGAGAAGCGAATAGATTACCAAGTTGCAATAAGATTCATGATTTTTGCAATTCCAGGTGCATTATCTGGAGGAATATTTTCAAAATGGTTAGTTACACAAAATGTGAATAAGGATATTTTTCAAATAATTTTTGGCGCTACAATGATTGCAATTGCACTCTATAAAATGACGACGATTGCAATGGGTTGGGTAAAAAAACGGACTGGGAATCTTGAAAATAAAGAAGAAGATTGTATGAACATTGAGTGTGATGAAGAACAAGAGGCTAGACCAGCATGGAAAAGAACTGTTCTCTATAGAGATTTTAAAGATAAAAGAGATGTTGGATTTAAGTATAAAGCTAAATTGATTCCAGGAATATTCATAGCAATTATTGGAGGTTTTATTGGAGCTACTCTTGGATTAGGTGGAGGAGTAATTTATGTACCAATTTTAACTATGGCTATGGGTGTACCAGCCGCAATTGCAGTTGCAACATCTACGTTTACAATTTTATTTGCGACTCCTTTTGCAGTTCTAACTCGATCGTTGCCAATGTTTGGTGCAGGTGCTGTTTCAATTCAATGGGATATAGTGATTTTAATGGCAGCTGGTACTGTTATTATGGCTAATATTGTTCCTCGATTCCTTCATAAAATTAAATCTGATGTTATTCTAATTGGATTTTGGTCCTTAGCGACATTTGCTGCAATAAGAGTTTTACTACACGCTTTAGATGTAATTGATTGGTAGGATTGCTTAATCTTTCAAAATCCTAACCCTATTTCCTTTTTTCATTTTTTCTTGAACTACTTCAGGATTACCATAATCATCATAAACAGCTGTAATCTTGCTTAAAAATTGATCTTCTATTTCTGTCTTCTTCATAGATGATCCTAGCTCAAGTAAATGATAAGATTTAGATCCTTGTTTAAGATTTATTGGAATGTCAAACAGTAACTTATGTTTATGTGTGTCTAAAACTTCCAATATTTTTTTACTTGCGTATCCTTTTCCATAAGGTTCTCCAAATTGATTAAATCGATTTTCAAAGTCTTCAGATAATATTCTTTGTATTCCCTTGAGGATACTCTTTCCTTCTGGTTGAATTAAGGTATTAATTTGATATAAAACAGTTTCAGGTCTTTCAGTGTTAGGACGAAGAGTTATACAAGGTTTATGAAGAATAGCTGCCTCCTCTTGTAAACCTCCAGAATCAGTTAATATCATCAAACAACGTTCATTACTTAGAATTCTTAAAATAGAAAAATAGTTAATAGATTCATAAATGTGAAGATTAGAATTTTTTTCTAGAAAGTCATATTTTCCAATTTCTATAATCTTCTTTTTTGTTCTAGGATGAATAAGAAAGATTATTGGAATTTCGCTATAATTAGCTAAAAAAGAAACTATTTCTTCAAGATTATTCTTGTTTTCTACATTTGAAATACGATGAAATGTACAAACAATGAATTTGCTAGTAATTTCAGAAAGAATTTCATCTGCTTGTTCAGTATTTTCAATAGACAGCCTGTCTTTAAAAATCCTGATTGCATCAACTATAGTATTACCAGTAAAGAAAATTCTCTCGGGATCAATTCCTTCATAATAGAGATTAGTAACTGCTCTTTCAGATGGAGCGAAATATAAACTCGAAATACTATCTATTATTCTTCTATTTCTCTCTTCTGGCATTGTTAAGTCATATGACCTAAGACCCGCTTCAAGATGGCCAAAAGGTATTTCTTTTTGTACACAAGCGAGACAAGTAGCTAAAACACTAACTGTATCTCCTAATGCAAGAACAATTGAAGGATTAATTTTAGAGATTGCTGCCCCAAGTTTCTTTATCATTTCACCTAAGACATCATAAGCTTCATCTTCTTTGATATTAAGATTTAAGTCAGGTTTTCTTATTCCGAGAGAAGTAAAAAACTGTTCAGACATATTATAATCATAATGTTGTCCTGTATGGATAATAGTATAATTGATCTCTCGTCTTTCAGCTTCGAAAATCAAAGGAGCAATTTTGATGATTTCAGGTCTTGTTCCAACAACAAAAACAATATCAGCCATTATATTGATAAAATCGTTCTAAGATATAAGTTTAGTGAATTCATGAAATGAGATAGAAGTTTTTGTTCAGAATCTCAATAATTTGTTGAATTTGATCTTCGGATGGCATCTTATTTGCTTGAAAATCTGTTAATATGTTGTCAATTTCCGAAATAGAAAGTTTTGTGCTTTTATCCACTAAATTGCCTGAAATTTTCGACTGTAGTATCATAAAAACCTTTTCACCAGAATAAAACGATAAAGTTGAAGCTGTAGTTTTTATTTCTTTAAATTCTTCATCTGAGGCAGTAGCAACATAATCATGAATAAAATGAAATAAACCAGCCAAATATCCTGAAGCAGCTATGATTTTTTCTTCAAAGGAAATTACTTTCTTTTTAAATGGTGAATATCCTAAAAGCGGATTTCCTTCTTTATCAACTATTAAGATTGTCTCAATACCATGAGATACAGATTGGCTTTGGTAGATAGAAACAACTGATACAACTACAAAGGAGTAAACAATTTCAAATATTGCAAAAGATTCCGGATTCATTCCATTCGCACTAACTTTGCGTTTTACTGTTGTTAAGAATGCTAACCCAATCAACAATATTGCTAATAAGATAGTGATAATCATTTTCCAGAAGATACGTCTATTGTTTGATGCAATATACATTTTAGCATATCGTACGACTACAACAATCAGTAATAAAGCACTACAAAGCACTATAAAACCAAAGATAAAACCATAAAATTCGGTTGTAAGAACACTATAAATCTGAATTTCTAAAGAACCGAACATTAAGACAGTATCATCAAGAGGGATAACAACAAAATACAATACAAGAACAGTCAAACTTGCAGCAACTATCCTGCTAGCTCTAGGAGGAACAAGCATTGATTGCTCCAGACTCGCAGCAAACAACAATATGAAAGCTATAGCTTGAGTTACCATAAGTATTCTAAATAGAAGAAAATCTGTTGGCACAACAGTACTCGATGAATTACCGTAAAATTTGTCTATTACTCCAAAATGGTAATTTAATCCGTCAACGATTTGAAAAATACCATATGCAATCAGAAACAACGACCAAAATAAATAGAATGGATTTTGCCTTTTTCTCCCCCAGTAAATAGCACTAAAGCCGCCTACAAACAATGCACCTGCAACAACATACTTTAGTATAACATAAACTGGGTCTATCACAATCGTACCCCCGTACCATTCCTAATAATTATATAACCTTCTTTGTTTTAAAAAACTTGTTACAGTTGTTGTTCAGGTAATCTTTCTGAGTCTAATTCATTTTATTCCTTTTCATCATAAGGTTCTGGTCCCCAGACTTTACTTATTCCCTTTGATTTTCGAATATTGAAAAACAGATAAATTGCTGCTAGACCTCCAAAAATAGAAGCTAAAATCCAGAAAGCAAATCTAGAACTTTCTACTTCTTGATTGACATTTAGTTTGATTTCATTTGTATCAGCTATCCAATCCTTACCATCAGAAACAGCTACTTTGATATAATAAGAACCTGGTGAAACATCTTGCACATCCCAGAAATATGAAGACTCATCAATAATGTTAGTCGCAATAACATCCCAATTCAATCCATTTGTTGAAGCAAAAACTGAGCAATTAAGAGAATCATCATCAGCATCTGACATAGTCCATCTAATAGTGTAATTTTCAAAAACTTGATTAACTCTTGAAGGATTAGAAACTTCTATACTTGGTAAATTGTTAGAATAAGTTAACCTGGGTTCATTAGCCATGTAGATAAGACCATCATAGACTTGTTCGCATACAGAAAGTATTCCTGATCCAGCAGGATTATAATAGTCAAACCAAGAGCCAGTCCAAGTGGATCCATAAACTTCAAACGTAAAACTAGTAATATCATGGTTTGCATAACAATAATCGTCCCACGCGCCATTAGAAGTATACATACCTGACTCATTCCAAAGAGGGTAAGAAAGAGTTGTTTTGAGCTCCCCTAAAAGAGCATTATACTCAGTTTTATCTTTATAAGGCAAGGTTCCATTATGAGCCCATGGAGGGATAATCGCTTTAATCCCACTATGAAGACTCACCGCAAAATTGAAAGAATGTTCTCGCATAAATTCTCTCATAGCTTGAGTTTCTAACTCACTAAAAGGTGATTCTCCTCTATAAGTAGGATCGATTTTGATTGTTGAAGAACCTGTACCATTCCAGTAAGCGCCATAATTACGATTAAGGTCAACACCTCCAGGAAGATCTTCTGCAATTTGCAGATCTCCATCATCATCATGTTCTCTTATCGCTGAAGTATTGGTTAGATAGTCCCAATAATAGGTTCTCTCAAGCTCATCATCCAGAAAACCGTCACCGTTAGTGTCATTCACACCATCGTTGTCATCATCTATAGGATCGAGATTCTTCCTTTGTTCTGGAAAGAAATACATTATGGATAAACCATCTGGATTCAGCATCGGGACAACATAAATTTCTGATTTTGATAATAAATTGTCAAACATGCCAAAAGAAGAATAATAGACAAGATAGTCAATAAAATATAAACAAGTTTCTACAGAAATCATTTCTCGTGCATGATGAGCACCAACAATATAATACTCAGTTTTTGCAGTTGTAATAGTCTTATTTGTAATACGCACACACCATATCTCTCTACCTCGATAAGTTTGTCCTATAGAAAAAACATCAACTAATTCAGGATAGAAGGAGCTTAAGAGGAATAATTTGGAGGTCATCTCTGTATAATTATGATAAGGACCAAGATCCTCTCCCCAATATACAACATCTTCCCCATTGATTGGACCAGGAGCATCAGCTAATTCATGCCAAAACCAAACATATTGTTCATCACCTTGAAGTTTTTCTCTAAAAGCCGATGAAGAATTAATTATATCATTCATAAATTGAAAATTTAATAGAATGAATAGCAAAATCAAAGCTGATGCTTTTCTTCTCATTATCAAAAGGTTATTGCATCCCTTAATAAATCTCACTAGTCTTAACTGCACAAAAGATGAATATTTCTGTAAAGCCTCTTTTTCTTTCTAAAATTTTTAGCCAGAGAAAAAGCCTTAAAAACGGGTTGTGCATATCTGTGTCATAATCGAAAGCAAGTGTGAATTATGACTGAATACGATAATGCTATAGAAGTTGATGCTCGTGGTACTTTTTGTCCTGGACCTATGATGGAACTTATCAAAGCTATTAGACAAGCTGAGGTAGGAGACATTCTTGCCCTCTTAAGTTCAGATGAAGGTACTCGAAATGATGTACCTGCATGGTTGAAAAAAGCTCAACATGAACTTATTGAGATAATCTATGAAGACGGTTATGATCGTTATATTATCAAGAAACTCCGCTGAGGTATATAAATGAAGAAAATTGTAGTTCTTGGTGGAGGATTTTCCGGTATTGCTACTGCCAATCATTTAGCAAGAAAAACTAAAAGACTTGATTCAAAAGTTATACTTATTGAACCTAAAGAAGAAAATGTCTACGAACCAGATTTTGTTTTTTGGCCTTTTACAAACAAACCTTTTTCGAAATTGGTTAAACCTTTAAACAAGTTACTAGGTAGAGGAGTTCATTGGTTACGAACAGAAGCTACAAAAATTGAACTAGATAAGAAAAAATTGCTTCTGAAAAATGGAGAAGAGCTCAATTATGATTACTTAGTCTTAGCTACAGGAGCAAGAATGGCTGAAGAGAAAATAAGAGCTGTTTGTGGAGACAATGTATGTCATTTTTACACTCCTGACGGAGTGAAAAAACTGAAAGAACAACTCCAAAAGTTTAATGGAGGAACAATTGTTATTACTCCTACTACAGTCCCTTACAAATGCCCACCTGCTCCTATAGAATTCACTTTTCTCTTAGATAAATACCTTCGAAAGAGAAAACTCAGAGATAATTCAACTATAAAATTTCTCTACCCGCTATCAAGAGCTTTTACAATGGCAGAACCTGCCAAGAAAGTTGAAAAATTATTCGAAAAACGAGGTATTGAATTTACTCCTTTCTTTAATTATGATCATGTAGACAAAGAAAAAAATACAGTCTATTCATTAGAAGGAGAGGAAATTGAATATACTGGTTTGGTAATAGTACCTCCTCATGTCGGACACGATATTATCATTAATTCAGGTCTTGGTGATAAAGAAGGATGGATAAAAACAGACAGATATACTTTGAAACACAAAGAATACGAGTACATCTATGCTTTAGGAGATGGAACAGATTTACCAGTATCCAAATCTGGAGCTGTAGCTCATTTCTCTTCAAATATTTTGGTTAAAAACCTTGTATCTGAAATTAAAGGAAAAGAACCTAAAGCAAAATACAAAGGATTGACAATATGTTTCATAGTGACATCTTTCAGAAAATCAATGTTGCTACATTTTAATTATTCACATCCTCCATTGGCATATGGATTACATAGCACTTTGCTTTTCGGATTATTCAAAAAAGTCTTCAAACTTATCTATTTCAGACTTTTAATTAAAGGATACTTATAAGGTGAAAAAAATGTCAGATATAAAAATAAGCAAAACATTAGATGCAAAAAAACTAAGTTGTCCTCTTCCAATTCTTAAGACAAAAAAAGCAATAGAATCCATAGAAGTTGGTGAATACTTAGAAGTACTAGCTACTGATCCAGGTTCTGTTACAGATTTTGAAGCTTGGTCTAAGAGTACAGGACATAAACTTGTCGAACATTCCGAGAATAATGGAGTGTATAGATACATAATAGAACGAACAAAATAAGAGGTAAAAAAATGTCAGAAAAAAAGAAAAGATTAGCAATAATAGCTTCCAAAGCAGATATAGCTGGAGCTTATCCTCCACTGATTCTTGCTAGCACAGCTGCAGCTATGGACTACGATGTAAGCATATTCTTTACTTTCTTTGGACTTAATATGCTAAAAAAGAAGAAATTAAAGAAATTAAAAATAACTCCAGCTGGAGAAACAGCTATGCCAATGCCTATACCTCAAATTGTAGGAATGCTCCCTGGTATGACTGGAATGGCCACTATGATGATGAAAGGTTGGATGAAGAAAGCTAATGTCGCAACATTACAGGAATTAATGGATTTATCTGTAGAAGCTGGCGTGAAACTAATAGCATGTCAGATGACTATGGATGTTATGAAAATAAAAAGAGAAGACCTAATTGATGAATGTGAGGTTGGTGGTGCTGCTACCTTTCTCGAATTTGCATCAGAAGCAGATATTACTCTTTATATTTAGGTGACAAGTATGACTCAAAAAGTCTTGATAATGGTTACATTTGGGGAAGATTTTCCTGATAGACTTGAACCACCAATACACCTTGCGACATTGTCTGCAACACTTGATACAGAGGTACAGATGATATATACTATGTCAGGTGGTTTATTGTTAAAAAAGGGAAACGCTGAGAGAATTGTATCAGCCGAAGGAAAGCAACCTTATATAGAATTGATACGCGAGATTAAAGAATTCGGTGTAAAAGTATTCGTATGTAGTCCGACTCTTGAAAGATACGGACTAACCCGAGATGACTTCGTAGATGAAGTTGACGATATTGTTGGGGGAATGTATGCCGTAACAGAAGCTCTCGAATCAGATCTTGTATTTACTTTCTAAGGTGATACTAATGTCTTTTTCTCTCTCTTCCTTTGATAGCGAAGAATTAACTTGTTTTGATATCATCAAGGTTACTTATGCTCTTTCAGAAAATGAGCTTGAAGTTATGATGTGTATTAAACACTCTCAACCTGTTGATATTAAAACAATTGGTACAATTATTCCAAAAGATCGAGCAACCATTACACGTTCTATTCAAAGATTAATGGGTATTGGTTTTGTTAAAAAGACCAAAATTAATCTTGATAGAGGTGGTTTCAAGTACATTTATTCTAGTTTATCAACTGAAGAAATAAAGAGTAAATTAAATGTATTAATCCGTAGAATTGCTGAAAGGATGCAATCTGCTATAAATAATCTAACAGAAGAAAGATGCCAAGCCCTGTATACTGAAGTTATTCAAAAATACAGCAGTTAAATTGGTCCAAGAAATTGTTCTGTTTGATTTATTTTCGATAATTCTTCAGCTCTTCCGGAGTATAATTTTTTTCCTTTGTCAAGAAATAGAACTTCATCTGCCCATTCCTGAATCAGTTTTCTTGAATGACTGGTAAATACTAATGTCTTACCTTCTTCTATCACATCTTTTTCTAATAATTTTTGTAATGATTTTCGTGATGGATAATCTAGATTTGCAAAAGGTTCATCTAAAACGATGATTGCTGGATCCATTGCTAAAACTCCTGCGATTGCTATTCTTTTTCTTTGTCCAAAAGATAGATTATATGGAGAATAATCCTTATATTCTAACATATCAACCACTTCAAGTGCATATTCAACTTTTTTATCAACCTCTTCTTCGGTTAAACCTAAATTTCTTGGGCCAAAAGCAATGTCTTCATATACACTAGCAGAAAATACTTGAGAATCAGGATTTTGAAAAACAAATCCTACTCGCTTTCTTATTTCTTTAATTGTATTCTTATCTAAAATAAGTTCTTGTACTTGGATTTTACCTTTCTGATGAAAATCTAATCCCATTAAAAGTCGAAGTAAAGTTGTTTTTCCCGCTCCATTTCTTCCACAAATTGCAAACTTCTCACCTATTGGTATGGTGAAATTAAGATTTTGTAGTGAAAATGATTTATCAGGATATTCAAAGAAAACGTTTTCAAACTCTATTTCATGATGCATTTGAGTATTCCTCCACTTACTAAGCTCAAAACTACTGTTATTACTAGTAGGATTATTGGATCTAAAATTTTGATTTCTTCTCTTCTAACAAGAAAAGATTCTTCCATTCCCCTCATCACCATTGCTTCATAAACTTCATTCCCTCTACTTATTGAACGAATAAGTGTCCCTCCTATGAGAGCTCCAGCTGCTGCAATTTTTCTTTTTCTTGGTGCATATTCTAGACCCCTTAATTTCTGAGCAACACTTATTTCTGCTCCTTGTTGAAAGAATAATGGTGCATATCGTAAAATTAGTAGAATTATAGTCACCATTATGTTCGGCACAAAAAGCCCTCTAAGTCCTTGAATAAATTCTTGCATTGTAATAGTAGTCGAATAGAGAGTTATAAGTGAAACAGAGAGAATTCCTCTTAACCAAATTAAAACAGCTTTCATAATTCCATCTAGATATAAATTCAGGATGTGGTTACCAATTTTTACTGAATACATTACATCTCCTATTTGAAGAAAAAAGCTAGGTATACCTATGAAAAAAATCAGAATAGAAGCAGCCAAAACAAATTTTACAGTTCTTAAAAATGAAGCTCTTAAGAAAATTAGCACAATAAATGAGATAATATAAAGTATAATTATGCTTAGAATTAAAATCAAATAATCTTCTATAAAAATTTCTGAGACCATCATAAGTATAATGGTCATTAAAGTCAAAATTAACAAAGCTAAGGGAGATAAAAATTTAAATTCATTCCTTGTCTCTCTAAATGGTAGAAGAAAATATGACTTTGCCATTGTTTGTATAAGTAAATTGTTACATTTTAACTCTTTTCTTCTTCTAAAGCTAACTTAGCAGATTCATGATGTCTATTAAATTGAAAAATTCTTAGCCTATAAATCAAAAAACTTACAGTTACTAGAAAAACGAATAATATAACCATCAAAATAGCCATCTGCAAAATCTCCCATCCAAAACCTTCTGGGAAGTTAAAAATTGGAGTTGTATAGTCCGATCCATGTATCCAAATTTGCTCTAGGGTAGCTTCTAATCCATCAGGGTTATCTCCTCCAACAAGTGGTAGAACAAAGCCTAACACTGACATTAAAACAAAAATACCTACAGAAGTTACTACCGCCCATATTGGAAATTTAAACTGAGGTTTTAATTCGTCCACTTGAATTTCACCATAAGTAATGGTTTTTGCTGTTTGAAAAATTGAAGTGTCTACTTTGAATAGGAAAAAGACAACAGCAAATGTAATAACAGCTTCCATCGCACCAATAAAAGCATGAGCGGTCAACATTGAGGTGAAAATAACAGCTGGTGAGCCTGCTTTAGCGAGGACAAGCTCAACAGATGCAGCAAAAGCCATAACTACAGTAGAAACATATCCAGCTATTCCTGCAAAAATAGAATAAGCTGTTTTATTGTCCCTCCATTTACTAGGAAGCAAGTAAAATAAGGCTATTGTAATTATTGCCCCAATTATTGCCATATTAAGAACATTAGCTCCATAAGCTAAGAAACCACCATCACCAAACATAGCTTGCACAATTAACACAGAGGAGAGTATTAAAATAGCTACCCAAGGTCCAACCAAAACAGTAGCCAAAGTGGTTCCAATCAGATGTCCACTTGTACCTCCTATAGCTGGAAAATTAAACATTTGAGCAGCAAATAAACCAGCTGCTAGCACACCTATGATAGGTATTTGTTTAGCACTTAATTTTTTCTTACTTTGCCAAACAGCAATACCTATAATTACAATTGAAATTGTCAAATAAATAGCTGCTTGTTCAAGAGGGAGTATTCCATCCGGCATATGCAATTTAATCAAAGGAATGAGAATTTGAACATTTAAAAAATTTCACTTTCAACGTTATTCATTGAATTTGGATAAGTAGTTTATCAACTGAGCATGAAACTTGTTTCTAGTTGAAAAAGGCATATTTAGTTGATATCTACTTGTAAATAGCTTCTGGAGTTCTTTGTGATCTTCGTGGTACATTCCAATAACCCATGAAGCATGTTCTTCAAGAATCTTCTCAAAATCATTTTTAACTATAAGTTCTATATATTCATCAAGATATTTTCTTTCTTTTCTTGCTATCTTTCTGACTTTTGAATCTAATCTCTTGATTTCTACAACTTCTTCATTTTTCTGTTCTTCAGAGAAGAAGTATAGTATATTATGTACTAGTTGTTTTCTACAACTTATATCTGAATATGTTATTAAAGAAAAATCATATGAAGCTTCAAAAGGTATTGACCTATCTATAACGCTTGAGAGTTCAAGAATTCCTTTTTTATCTATTGAGGGAAATAAAACGACTTTTCTATTAATCATTGCTGCCACAATTATTTCTCTCAATTTTGAGAGCTGAATCTTCTCTAGAATATTGTTCGTAGAATCTCTAAAACTGTCTTTACCAAGTATTGACGGACTAGTATCGGTTTTATCAAATATATTAGTATAGATTAATGGAGAGGTATAATATAATAGAGAATTTGAAGAATATTCTTCTGATGGAATAACCAAGCTATGAGATAAGGATTTTGGTCTACCAAATTGATCGAAACCATCACTTCTTACAAGTTTTACAATTATATACCCAGATGCATGAGTATACTTGGAGACATAAGTAATATGCTCTTGTTTTTTAGAGGATAATTCAGGCATAAAGACTATAGAATCCTCTTTCAGGTCTTCAGGTATATCTGCAAGAATTATATCATAACCGACTTTATCATCCCTTCTAGCAATTACCTGGAACATCTGTATAACCTAGTGACTTCTTCAACTTAAAACTTTCTTTATTCTTAATCATTCCTTCTAATACATAATATTCTTAAGTATGATTTAATGTAAAAGAATTGATGCAGGGTAATAATGATTTAATGGTTATTCTATCAGAAGCTGAGGAATTAATTAATCAAGACAAATTTCAAGAAGCAATCAACATTTTAGAAGAGAATTTAGATTATTTTGAAAATGAAGTTTTATTTCTTAATTTTTTGATAAGGTTGTATTTATTTATCGAAGATCCGCAATCTGCCCTTAATTATTTAAATCGAGCATTAGAAATTGAACAAGATAATATTTCTTCTTTAGAATTAGCTGGTGATGTTTATGTTAAATTGAAAGACTGGAATCAAGCGATATTAGCATGGAAGAAAGTAATAGAAATTGACGAGAAAAGATATAAAATTTGGAAAAAAATAGGGAATCTGTATTATAAGATTGGAGAGTATCCTAAGGCAGTTCAAGCCTACGATAACTTTCTAGTATATGAAGATGATATTGAGATTTACAGTTTATTGGGAGTAATTTATAGAAAAATGGGGAACGACATTGAAAGTTGGAATAACCTTATGAAAGCTGAACAAATGGATCCAAAAAATGAGATGATTTTACTTCAGATAGGAGAAACTTATTTTGATCTTGATAATTATGATAGAGCTATCGATTATTATCAGAAAGTAACAAAAATAAATCCAGAAAGTATCTCAGCATGGTTTCAGCTTGGTAAATCATTAGAAATAAAACAAGATTCAATTCAAGCAATAGATGCTTTTTCAAAGGTAATTGAACTTGATCCCGACAATGTTTTAGGTTTCTTTCATTTAGCTAAAATTTATGCAGCACTCGCTAATATTGAAGAAGCAACTCGTTATTACGAAGAATGTTTGAGTAGAGATCCTGCATTTATAGAAGCAACCTTAGCTTTAGCTTCTCTCGCTTGGGCTGCAAAAGATAATGATAAAGCTTTAGCTTATCTAAAAGATTCTTTGCGATATAATGAAGATAATTATCAGATATACCAGATGCTTGGAGATATTTATGAAGACTTAGGAGAGGAAGAAAAAGCTCTTAGCTACTGGGAAAAAGCTGCTGATTTAAAAGAGTGATTACAATTCTTCCAGGTCCTATCATAAATTTCACTGTAGGTTTAAAAGGTACTTACATCATTTTTATCAGAATTAACAAAGATATTCCTATAACCTTTTCTAAGGAAAAGACTATAATCAAACCAGGTTATTACCTATATATTGGAAGTGCTTTTGGTATGGGAGGTTTATCTTCAAGATTGCACAGACATATTCGTAAATCAAAGAAAAAACATTGGCATATAGACCAAATTACCATGTCAAAATTTTCCTCTATAGAAGGCATAGGAATTATGTTAGATAAAAAAACAGAATGCCAAATATCACAATTACTAACTGACCTACCATCTTTTATACCTATTGTAGGATTTGGAAATAGTGATTGTAATTCTTGCCTCAGTCATTTGTTCCAAGTTTTAGACCATCATGATTAAAGCAATCTTAATACAGAAAAAATTTGGAAAATTGATCAAAATTGAGCGCATAATTTAGACCATTCCTCAAATTCTTCTTTTCAATATATTCATCAAGAACAAACGGTCGCCTATTCTGTATTTCAAAGAGAAAATGAACAATTTCCTCAAAAATATGTAAATTCAATTGACATTCATATATGTTAATAGATTTTTGCTTTGAATTAGTTTGTTTGAATAACCAATCTTGACAACTACCACCACAGAAAAAACGAATTGCGCAACGTAAACAAGTTTTATTTTCTGAAGCTTTGTTATAAGAAGTCTTATGAAAATTAATTTCGTTTGAAACTAAGTCAATTTTCCCAACAAATAATTCCGGATAGCCTATCATACCTGAGCAGGGATAGATTTCAAGATTAGGTGCTAATGTAAAAGCATTCCTTCCTGCTGGGCATCTTTCAATTACTTTTGTTCGTGATATTATTCTATCTATATACCTACCTATGTAATCATTAGGTCCGAGTAATAGAAGAAAATTCAAAATTTCTTCATCATCTTTTTCTAGTAAAGTTTTGAATAAAAGAGATATTTCCTGTTTAGTAATCATAATAGTTTCTTCATTCCAAGGAAATTTGGAATTTAGTGAAACTCTTGCAGGTCTCAATGAGACATAATCAAAATGAAATGAAAACTCATTATAAATTTTGAAAAGGTCTCTAATTCCTGCTTTCATAGGTATTATTAGTTGTTTTATTACATCTTGTTTAAACATACTTAGATTGTCAATCACAGCTTGCTTTTGATATTCATTTTCGAGATCTAGTGAAACGATAAGAAAACCATATTCATCAATGTAATTAACAAATTCATTTGTTATATGTAGTAGATTGGATGAAGGAGGAAACAAATAAATGCGAGATTCGTATCTCTTATTAGCCTCCTCGATATATTTCTTCAATTTTAAGAATAATTTAAAATCCAAGGTTATTTCTTGTGTAAATCCAAAAAAAATTGAGAGATGTGAAGCTGAATCTATTTCGTAATTATAATTCAGAACAATGTCAATAGATCTTTTAATATCATCAAAATCCAAGTGTTTGGAATTTTTTTTCCTATATTCTTTTGCATAGCAATACCAACAATTCAAATTACAATTAGTTGACGGATTAATTACAAGATGAGTTATAGGCTGAGATTCAGGTTTTCTAAGTTTTTTATTCTGGGTAAAACTATCACTGAAAAAGCCAAATTCTGAAAGATTTTCAATTATTTCAAAACTATCTGAATTAGGTTCTACTTGCCAGAATAACTGATTATAAGCATCTACCAAGTAGAATCTGTTGTTTTTCTCAAAAATATGGTACATCAATTCTTTTGTCATCACAATCAACAGACTGATTCTGGTTCAGTTCTTTCTGTATCATCTTGCAGAAATCTTGCAATATTATCTAATGCATCAGTTTTCTTTAGAAATTTGCCAATAATTTTACCATCTTTTAAATTCTCTACTACCCACCAACCTTCATCATCTTGGTAAATTTCATAATCCCCACATTGTTCTTTTTCATTCATAAGAATACAGAAGAAAGAGATTGTAGAAATATAAATTATTTTCTTTTTATTCTTAGGATAATAACAACGCTTTAAAATAAAAAGAAGAGTAGTACTGTGAACTATGACTGATATTAGCTTAAAAGTATCTTTATGCGGAGAACCAGGAGTAGGTAAAACATCAATTGCACTAAGACAAGCTCAAGGTTCCTTTCCTGTATCTCACCAACCAACATTAGGAGCAAACTTTCTTATCTGGGAAACAATGATCGATGGTAAGGATATTAAGCTAATTATTGGTGATTCTGGCTCCCAGGAGAGGTTTTTACCAGTTTTACCCAAATATTTTCAAGGTTCAGCTATTGCAGCACTTATTTATGATATAACCAATAAAGAGAGTTTTGATAGATTAGGTTATTGGAAAGATTTACTATATGAATCTGTTGGAGATATTCCGTTTATTATTATAGGTAATAAGACTGATTTAGAAGAAAAACGAGAAGTAAAACTTGAAGATGTTGAGAGAGTTGCTTCTGAACTTAAGACAGCTTACTTTGAGGTCTCAGCAAAGGAAGATAAGAATCTTTATCCCGTTTTCCGTAAAATTATAGAAATTGCGTTAGGTATTAAAAACTAGACAAAAATGTTTGTAATTTTTTTTGTTTTTACTGAAGAATAAGTAAAAGTTGAAAAACCCTTTTTCAATAATAAATTTGAAAATATATTACCATTATAAGAAGGATCAATTATGAATATTGAGAACTTATCTTCAGATCTTCTTAATTTATATATAGGTGAATTTCCGGATAATGAGACAAATTTACCTTTACACATATTTGAATGCTTTAAAAACACATCTGGAGACATAGATAAAACAAGTAAACAGCAATTAAAAGCAGCTCTTGCTAATTTCTCTTTGGACGATGTTTTTGATGAAGCGAAATATATGTTGAATGGCTCAAAATACACTGTTTTAGATGCATTTGATATTAATAAAAAACAGAATTATTCAATTCTTACAAAACATAAAATCGATACTTTTAGTTTTCTAAATTATCTTAGTTCTAATTTCTATGATATAGATTTAAACAGTATACATGAAGAGATTGAGTTGATTTCAGAAGCACTGTTAGGCGTCTATAAGAGAACACAATATTATAGAGAGCTTGGAGAAATAAATTTGGAAAAACAACTTGAAGATATTAATATTGATTTACATAAATTAGGTAAATATCTCCATTGGCAGATTTGTGACGAACTTAGTTTAAGAGGTAGAGCTGATTTTTCAGGTTTGACACCTATGATTACAGGTGCTGTATTAATCAAAGCCTACGTTTTAACAGATGTTTCACAATGTAATGGTAAGTGTGGTAAGATTTATACTACTCTAGAAGAAAATACAAGTGTAATATGTGATTGTGGTGGGGAGATCTTATTAGCTCCTCCAATGTTAAAAGTTGAAAATATATCATTTGTTATTCCTAATGAAATTGAAAATATAATTACTGACTTAGAAGAGTCATCTCCTAAAAGTTTGATAAACTTGATCAATAAAACGTTTCCAAATCGTAAATTGCTATTATTATTGAATCAATTAGGAGAGTATAAAATGAGAGAGAACATTATCATCCCGTCTGATGCTATATTTACCTATAAGGATACAAATGATATTATTCAGATTAATTTCATTTATGAAATTAAAGGTAAGAAGGAAATCTACATCTTTGCTTGCATCACAGATACAAGATATACTGATAACTGCTTTATATCAAGTGTTTCTCTTCCTGTTATTATGAGAGATATCAAGAATGGTTTGAAAGGTGAGTTCAATTGGGAGCAAGTTATATCTAAATCAGAACTAAGAGGTTGGAAAGTAACTAAATTCATTAAAGGTAAGGAGTTAGAAAAAATATCGAATTTTAAAGAAATAGACGAGATCTACCAAGGAGATGTTAAGGATGTTTAGAGAGATTGTTAATACTGAGGAATTGCAATATGAGCCAAAAGATGTTGTTGAAATTGTAAATGAATTTAGAAAGATATACTCGACCTTAGAGTCGAAGATTAAGCATTTTATACAAACACAACCAACATTCTTAAGTGAACTACGAAGGGAATTGAAAAGTGATATTGGATTCTTATCTTCACAGAAAAAGGATATGGCACTTGCTATCTACGGTATTATAGTCACAGAAGATATTTTGAAAAAATATGATGCCCCATTCTATGCAGAAGATATATCTGCTCTTTTAGAAGCAACAGATAAGAAACAGATATGTACTGATGACGAATTTGTAGGATTGTTATCTTCTTTTATCAATAGTTTGAAAACAGTTACAAGCTCAATTAACTATATCGTATACCATTTTATAGAACTTAGTAGTTTAGAAATTGATGAAGATATTGTAAAAACAATACTCAATTTGAGAAATTTCACGCCAGCCTTAACAGAATCTTTTCTATTCTTTGAAGTAGGTGAGTTCACTGTTGATTTAAGATTTATTGCTGCGATATTCGCTTATACTCTAGAGAAAATTATGTTCGAAGAACAATTACTAGATTCAGTCAAATCAACAGGTCAACTATATTCAGATTTTATTAATTCTTATCCTCTTGGAGATGATGAAATAGTTCTATATGATTTAATTAATAATAGCATAATAGCCCGATATTATGATATTTTACAAGAAGCTTTCAATAAAACCATAGAAAAACGTCATCAAGAATTTGAGGAAGAAACTGCAGATATGCGTAAAGAATTCCAAGCATTAGATCAACATAAGAAGGATCATGGAAGAATTGAACAACTTTTATCAGCAATTGAACAAACGTTATTTGAAACTTTAAAACTTAGAAAAGAGATAACAGAAACTAAAAGAACAAATCTGGAGAGAAATATTGAGAGAGTTCTTAGACGAATGGCAGTTGATGAATTTGGAATTCAGGATATAGCAGACCAGGAGAAATATTTACAATATTTACTTGAAACTTGGTTTAGTATTTTTGAAGAATATCCTCAGATGGCACTACCACTAATTGACATTAGATTATATGCTAAATTCGTATCTGAACCTCACGAATTTATAGAAGAAAATAAACAGACCATAATCGAACAATTGCTTTTTAGAATTAGAAGACTAACAAAAGGAGATAGGTACACTCCAAACAATTTAGCTTATGCATTCGCAGTAATATTATTTGAATTTTTAAAAAACACTACAGTTCAATCTCTTTCATTTGAGAAATAGAAGGTCAAGTCATGGAAAATCAGATAAAATTTCGCGTACTAGACCGTTTTGAAGAATATAGTCAGGTAGAAAATGTTCAGGAAGATTCGTGGGGATTTCCAGATAGAGAAATTGTCCCTAAAAGGATTCTTTTTGCTACTTCTCAAAGTGGTGGAATGGTAATAGGAGCTTTTCTTGATGATTTAATGATCGGTTATACTTGGGGTTGGATTGGTTATAATAAACAATTCCGTAAATTTATCTACTCCCACCACAATGCAGTCAGGAAAGAATATCAGAATAAAAGCATTGGTTGCCTTTTAAAATTAGAACAAAGGAAATGGGCACTTAATAATGGATATAAACTAATTAAATGGGTCTTTGATCCATTACAAACAAAAAACTGTAACTTGAATCTTCACAAATTAGGTGCTACTTGTAATACCTACAAAGTCAATTATTGGTTGGAATTAAAAGATCAGTTGAATAAAGGTATAGAAACTGACAGGTTTTTTTGCGATTGGAATCTGCAATCTAAGCATGTAGATAATCACATAAATCAGATTTATACAGATTATAGTGATATAATATCAGATTCAAAAAAACAAGTGTTTGAAACAATTCAAGTTGGTGATTATATCTATATTAAGGATATGAATATGGACTTAAAAGAATCAGTTGTTTCCATTGAAGTTCCCAATAATTTCGTTGAAATGAAGAGAGCAAATAAGAAACTTGCAATAGAATGGAGACTTCAAACTAGAGCTGCTTTTCAAAAATATTTCAACCTAAATTACAAGGTTATTGATTTTATTGTGCTTAAATCTCATGATTCAATCAGATGTTTTCATATTCTTGAAGTCTGAAAGATAAAATTTTAAATTCTCTCGAAATAGATGTCAACATCAGGTTATAGATATGAAAATTGAAAATGCAAATCTATTTTTACTTCGAATGAATCTTCGATATCCTTTCAGAACAAGTTTTGGGGAAACAAAAGACAGAGAGATGTTGTTTATTTGTCTTGAATCTGAGGGATTTAAAGGATGGGGTGAGTGCGTTTCAGAAGCTGGTCCATGGTATTCTGGAGAGACAATAACTTCTTGTATTCACATAATCTCTGATTATCTTGTACCTTGGATTAAGGATAAAGAGATCTCCCATCCTACTGAGTTCAAAGGGATTGCTAAGAGTATAAAAGGGAATCAAATGGCAAAAGCGTGTGTAGAGGATGCCATTTGGGATTTATATGGTAAGATAAAAGGAAAAACTCTCCAGAATTTGATTGGAGGTACTAAAGATAAAATTCCTTCTGGAATTTCTCTTGGAATTCAACAAAATGTCAGTATTCTTTTGGAAAAGATAGAAGCAGCAGTAATGAAGAATTATCAAAGAGTTAAGATTAAGATCGAACCAGGATGGGATGTGGATATTATTAAGCAGATTCGCGATCAGTACCCTGATCTTCCTCTCATGGTAGATGCAAATAATGCTTATCGTCTTAAAGACCTAGATATTTTCATAAAACTTGATAAATTTGACCTCATGATGATAGAACAACCTTTGCAATATTATGATATAATAGATCACGCATCTTTACAAAAAGAACTTTCGACACCAATTTGCTTGGATGAATCAATAAAAAATGTCGACGATGCTAGAGTTGCAATAGAGATTGATGCTACAAGAATAATAAATGTTAAACCAGCAAGGGTTGGAGGTATATCTGAAACTTTGCTTATACACAAATTAGCAGAAGAAACGAAAATTCCTTTATGGTGTGGAGGAATGTTAGAAACAGGGATTGGCAGAGCAAAAAATGTAGCTGTTGCTAGTTTGAAGACTTTTACGCTACCAAATGACATAAGTGAAAGTGCTAGATATTACACAGATTACATTATAAAACCAATTTTTGAATTAAACCAAGATGGAACTCTTACTGTACCCAACAAAGATACAGGAATTGGAGTTGAAATTCTAGAAAATAAGATAGATCAGAATTGTATAAAGAAAATTAAGATTTAAACATTACTCTGGAGATAAGGTCCAAAATAATGCTTCTAGCATTTTACTTTTAAATTCGTAACTAGAATTAAAGCTTGCTGAAAAGAAAGGCATGCTTCCTAAATATCTTTGCAAACCAGTAAAGAACTTAGCATACTCAGTGCTAGCCTTTTCTATCTTTTCAGGAAGAGAGACTACCAAAGCAATTTTCATCGGACTTTTTATCATTGATGCAACATCATAGACGCTTTTATACCTCTTATTTTTAACATCTGCTAATAAAATCATAGCTTTTTGGGATTTAAGAAAATCTTCAGTTACAGCTATATCTTTAATGAAGTTAAACTCATAGGTAGGAGTCTGAATATATGCTTTGTTTTCTGAGAATGATGTTTCTGTATACGGTAAAGAACTGAGTAAAGAAGCATAATATTTCTTGATATTTCCAGAAAACTCATCAGGATAGACAATAGCAATTTTTTGTATGTCTTTCTTTTTTGGTTTTGGTGTAGATTTCAAGAACTCTAAGATTTGTTTCGAAAGAAGCTCAGCTTGTTGAGAGCTTAGTAAATCTTGTAGGATTTCGTTGTAAGAAGTAATTATATCTTTAAGGAACTGTGTATCTACTTGTGAGATTTTATAGATTTTATGAAATTTATAGATTAGAGTTTTAGCTAATTCTTCTCTGAAAGTATCAATTTTTGAGACCATCTCTGGTACTAACATTATTAAAAGTCCTAAGGTTTTTTCTTTCATTCTTTCATCTGTCATAGTTTTATCTTCTGCAATAAAGGAAAATGCATATTGAACGAAACCTGACGAAAACGCAAATGGAAAAGGACCATAAAGCTCAGTAGTCATATCATCTAATGTAAGCATACCTTGAAAGATAAGTGAATAAGTAACAGATCCTGAAAATGTAAATTTATCAATTGTTTCTTGTGAAAATTCAACGTTCTTATCCAAAACCATTTCAACCAAGTCAGGACCTATTTCCTCCAACTTAAACAGACATACTAGCATAAGTTAAATTTGAGAAGATATGCTTTAAATCTATTGATTCAACTTATTGAATATTGTTAAAAATTCTACTTAAATGAGTTATTGCAGCTTCTACAGACTGACATGCTATAATTACATCAGTTCGTGAGTTATCAATTCGTTTTCCTGCTAGTTTGTTAGACCAACCTTCAGCATTAATGAAAGCTAAAATTGGTTTCTTCAATTGCCAAGCAAAAGATAATTCTGATAAAGTTCCTGCTCCTCCTCCAATTGCTATTACAGCATCCGCAGAAGCTATAATGATTTGATTTCTAGCAAATGAAACTCCAGTAGCGATACTTATGTCAACATATGGATTGCTTATAGATTTGTCAAGAGATGGAATAATCCCCACTGTCATTCCTTCTTTATAATTGTCAGACAATTTCGCTCCTTTACAAACAGCTGCCATAATGCCTTCCAATCCCCCGCACAAAATTCGGTAATCTGAATCTATCAAATGTTGACCTAATTTAATGGCTAAAGTAAAACTATCACTCTTCTTGTTAACAGTACCTGAACCAATCACTGCAACTTGCTTTTTTCTCATAGTTGAAAATTATTAATTTACAATAAAAATATATCTAAGAACAGAGATTACTCACAAATTTATTCTTTATGCACTCTGTTAATATGCATAGATAAACCCCGTTTAGTTGTGAAACTTTTACCGCATTTCTCACAAACATATTCCTCAGATTCTTCTACTTTTTCAGTCAGTTCTTTTTTTGGTGCTTTATCTTTAGGTGGTTCGTCTTTAGAAGGTTCGTCTTTAGAAGGTTCGTCTTTAGAAGGTTCGTCTTTAGAAGGTTCGTCTTTAGAAGGTTCGTCTTTAGAAGGTTTTTCAGAGACTTCTTTTGAATCTTTTATTTTCTCTTTCTTCGCTTCTTCAGTTTGTGATACTTTTTCATCTTCTTCTGGGACAGAGACTTCTTCTGGTATCGGTTCTTTTCCTTCTTGTACAATATATAATCTACCATTAACCAACTCTATCCTTGCAGCTATCTCTTCTTTTAGAATCATAGTATAAATCATTTTTTCTGCTTTTTCTACAGTTAAACCAACTTGTTCTGCAAATAATTCTAGAGGTATAGAACCAACCTTAGAAAGACTACTGATGTATTTTCTTTTTAGCATTTCTAGTTCCACTGTATCAGGTAAAGTACGACCATGTAATTCCTGTACTAATTCATCATATGTAGAGTTATAATATATTCCAAGTAGTTTCGAAACTATGGTTTTAAATGGAACATCTATTTGTAATTCAGAAATTTCTTCTAAAAAGCTCTCTCTTACCTCATCTGATTCTTGAGTAATCAAAGCAATACTAACAGTAAAACCATCATACATACTTAAGAAAGCAACAATTCTATTTATTATTTCGTCATTTTGTTCTTCTTTAGTTATTTCTATGGCAAATATGTGCAAAAGTACTTTAGAGATTAACATCATCATATCAAGGTTTGATACACTGAATGAATTGATCATCCTTCGCAGCTTATCTTCAAGATAAATATCTGTCGTACCAATATACTTGATAATGAAAGGTTCAATTATCTCACCAGCAATCAATAATGAGCTTCTAATAACTAAGGAAGTGGTTTTTAAATTCTGGTAGAATGCGTTTTCTGTTTGAGATTTTATTGTATCTTCTAATAGAATTGTTAACCTTTCTGTATAAAAATCAGGTTTATGTGCTGATAGATATGTTATCATATCAGCAATTTTTTCTTCAGGGTTTGTTTCGCGTATTTTTATTAGCTTTTTCATTAGAGTTTGATATATTTTGTCGATTAACAGAGGATTATTTTGTAAGGATAACAGATCAGAAAAAACAACCTCTATACCTGCTGCATTTGATGTCATGGCTCTTTCGATAAAAGAATTTATAATATGTTCATCTACATCAAGAGAATCTAATTCTTCAAGCTCAAATTGGGTAATTTGTTCAATTCCTGGAAGAACAAAATTTCCATTAGCTTTCTGAATAAGTAAATCTGATTTCACAGAACTTTCTTTTGGAGGAGGAGTAGGTATAGTGGGTATTTCTTTTTGTGTATCTATAACTTCCATTTCAAATTCATCTGTTAAAGTATCTGTTTCATCAGATTCTGCAGAATCTGTTTTTATTTGTTCTAAGTTCGATTTCACTTTTACTGACTGACTAGTTTCTTCGTCAATTAAACTGTCTAAAATTGTTTTATCCTCAATATCCTCAATAGTCTCGATTTCTGTTGTTTCATCATCAAATGACGGTCTTATTTCCTTTGGTTCTTTTGCTTTAAATAAACTAACTAATTTTTCTCCTAAACCTTCAATCAAACCTTTAGGTTCAATTGCAATTGTATCCAAAGACAAGTCTATTGTCTTTAGAATCATATCTAGAAATTCCTTTGTTTTCTGGTTTTCTGGTAATAAATCCTCTACTAGTACTGTAATTCCTTCTTCTCTAAGAGTTGAAACTAGTTCTGTATCTTTATCATCGATTATAACTGCATCTACATAATCTTTAACAAGTTTTACAGTATTTATTAAACTAGGTTCAAATCCTGTTTTCTCCAATATAGCTTTCTCAACGGGATTGAGCTTAGTTTCAGTCCAGAAAGGTGAGATAAATGCAATCTTTCCATCAGTTTTCTGTAAAGTATCTTTGAAAGCTGCAGACTGGAATAAAATATATAACGAGATAACGTCAGAGGGAACTATAATAACACCAGAAGCAGATATGATTTTCTTTGTAGCATCAGTACAGATTTTCATCTTTGGAACAGCATCAAGGTCTATAATTCCCGTTATATCTTCTAAAACTTGTTCTTTTAATTTTATATTATTCTTAGAATTATCTTTTTTTCTTTCTAAGATTTCTGATATCAAGAATTGACGTACCGGAACTTCTACAGCTCCTTGCTTCAGATGAAAGATTCTTGATTCATCAAATAGAGGATGTATTAAAACTTCTTCAAATATAGCAGAAGTTATTTTTTTCCATGATTCACAGTAATTAGTCGTACCAGGTTTTATACTAGTTGCATACTTTGAGATCAAGTAATTCAAAGTAGAGAGATTTAAAGGATTATAGAATTCAAAAAATTGTCCCAGTGTCTCAAACACCGCTAATGAATCCATACTTTTTTGTGCAATCATTTCAATGAGATTAGTAAATTCAAGGCTGTAATATAGTATCTTTGAAGGATCAGCATGATGAATTTGAAAATCACTCGTATTGTTAGCAATTAAAGAATAGGGGATAATCTCATTACGTAGTACCTCCCTGACAAAAGGGCTGTTCTTATACCCTACAGTTATGATTGCTATATTATGTTCTGAAGACATTAATTAACACACCAAGTATGAATTTCGGGTACATTTGTATTTGATTTTTACAGACTATTTATTGAGAATTCCATTCATAAAGATTGTTATGGAATACAAAGCTAATTTTGCCCAAAAATTGAGATTAGAGACCCTCGGTCTATTGAAGAATATAGTTGTTTATAAAGACATTCTAACACAGTTAATGCATGTAATGCCACTTTTTTCTCACACTTACATAAATAATTAGATATTCGTTGAATATATCAAAGGAACACAAATTAAATAAAATGTTGACTTTCAATATGTTTTTTCAAATTTTGAATCTCTTTTAGTAAAACAGAATTAGATTCATCAGTAAACAAATCCCATGCATAAAACATAAGCTGTTCGATCCAATGATAATATTTTTCACCCATAGAAAACTCTGATTTATCTAAAAGTAAAATAGTATAATCTTTTATAATCTGTACCAGATAAATCGGATCAGAAATCCATTTATCTTTTATTAGGATATTTTTCAAAATTTTTTCTTTATTTAACTTAAACTCTTTGATTTCTTTTTTTGACAAATGTGGATATATTTCATATAGGTATTGTTCAGCTAGAAAATTGAGATATACCCAAGTATGTTCTGAAAAAGTAAATTTATCCTCTCTTTCTGATAATAATTCTTTTATGAAGAGTAGTAATTGTAAAGCTTCATCGTAACGTTTGATATCAATCAAATATTTCGATAGGTGTAGATATAAGTAAATCCCAGAATCTTTTACTTCTCGTTTTTTACAAGCTTCGAATAGAATTGTTAACTGAGGTAATTGGTTAAGTAGATAAATAAAGAGTTCTAGACTTACAGGCCAATCTCTAAAAGAACATAATTCGCAGAAATCAGCCAATATTACTGCAATTTTGTTACTTGTTGAAAAATCAGTAGTTTCTTGTAACTGCATTAAAATATCTGAGATGAGTTCATATTTCTTGTTTCCATATGAAATTGCTTTTTTTTTCAATTGAACTATTTTATCTTTTAAATCTTCAGTCTCTTCTACAAGGCTCACATAAGTCTGGAAATAAATACCTTCTAGAATCTTGTTCGGATTATTGAGATGTTCTGCAAAAAACAAAACTTCATCAATTGTCTGCTTTTTTTCTTCTTTTTCATCATTTGAAAGAGAGAGAAATACTCCTTGAGTTTGTAACCAAGCATATTCATAATAAAATTCTCTCCAGAATCTAGTATCACTCCTTTTTAGAAAATGATCCATTAGATCTTCCAGAAATTTTGAAAGAACGCTATTGGTAAGTTTCAGCTTATATGCCTGATTGATTAGAGTAGTTAGCGGCTGTAATTCGTGAGATTTTCTTAGAGTTAGATCAAAAATTGTGATAGGGTCAGCTTGGAAAATCTGGAGAAAATCATCACTTTTTGAGAAATCATAGTACCTTCCTAGAGATTTTGCTGATTCAATCAGTTTTATTTTAAGATCACGAAAACCGCCTTGTTGAAGGTAGAATTTAAACAAGTTTAAGTATGGTTTCTTTTTTGTAAGATATATCGTTGCCTTTGAAGCAGGACAATTTATTGCTCTTTGTAATCTTAACAAAGTTGCTTCTATTTCCTCAACATCTTCAATTTCATCTTTCCTTTTGTTTGAGATTAGACCTATAACAGAATAATAAGGAGTAACTGTTGAGTGGAGTGTTTTGAACTTCTTAGTTTCCACACTGAAATCCTCTCTCATTAAAACGCGGATTCTATCCTCAGCTATTTGCATATCAAGAACAAAAAAACCTCTTTCTTCCTCCTCATTTAAACCAACTAATTCAAGGGAGTTCTCAACAACAGACTTTTCACTTGCTTTCTCTAAAATTCTAAGTAGATGTGAATACGAAGTAGCAGGGAAAGTATTTACACCTGAAGAAAGTGGTTCTAAATAGAGTTCTTCCGGAGTGTTTTTTGAGTTAATTTTTATTTTTTGAATCATCCAAGGATCAAAAATTGAGTCAAAATTCATAAAATAAAAGATAAGACTTGAAAACTCTGTCTTTTTATACTGCAGAATTTGTTTAACTTTGTAGTATTTTTTCTCTTCGGTGTATTTTATAGCTTTTTCTACTAATTCAACTGCTTTATCATAATCATCTATGTTATAATACGCATCTGCAATTTTTTGACAAAAATATAGAAACTTTTCTTCATCATTCCATCTTGCTGTTTGAAGAATAAGGTCTGTAAAATTATATAGTATTTCAGGTTGAACCATTTTTAATGACTTAGCAAACAATATATCGATAAATGGAAGAATTCGTGGAAAAAGATGAACAGAAGTAGCTAATTCTGTAAGTAGAGATGTAATATCGGTTTTAATAGCTTCTATTTCATTTTGAGAATGAGGTAAAGGAGTTGAATTCATTACTGTAAGGAGATATACTATAGTCATAAAAAGTGAATGCAAGTCATCTGTAGAGTTTTTTAAAATGCTATACCAAGCATAGGTAGCATCAAATCCTTTAGCAAAATCGTCAATATCCCAAAACACTCTTGCGCGAAGCTCTTTAATAATTCGTTTATTTTCTTCAAACAAGTCAGGATGTTTTTCAATAATCTTTAGTTCTTTCAATACTTGTTTGTATCTTCTTTCTTTAAACTGTTCAAAAGCGAGTTGGATTCTTACACCAATTTCAACATCTTGGACATTATTTTTCTTAGCATAACTTAGAGCTCTTTTCAAATGCTGAATTTTATCCTCGTTTTTAAAACCAGCAATCTCTGCTTGCAGGAGGTGGGATTTCATTTTTATGAAACCATCTTTCCATTGCTTAGAGAGCTCTGATAGAAGATTACTTATTTCTTCAGCTAAGTCGATTTCATTGTCGTTTAAAGCTTGTTGCCCTCTTAAAGCAAGATTAATTGCTAATTCTTCGGAATCTGCAGTATATGTAACACCATATTTTTTGAAAAAATCAATTAAATTTTCTTCAGAGATAGAGGTTTTGTTTTTTCTTTGTAACAACTCATTTTCTGGATTGTTCTCTGAAGACATTAACATCTGCTTCCTTTGCTTTCTCACAGAGTGTTGTTAATTTATCAACCTTGTGCTTTAACAAAAACACATTCTAGTAAAGGTAATAAAATTCATTAATGCATTATTAAAATATGGCTTAGTGTCTGAATTTGAAAACATCACACCCAACAGAAGCAGATAAATGGAAAATAATATATCCAGACCAATCAGTTTATGGATATTTTCTTGAAATAACTGAAAAATTTGAAAAAAATAAGATTCTATTTGAAGAAAATAACCAATCTTATACGTCACAAAATATAACTGAGATGTCCAACAAATTAGCAAAATTCTTTGAAGAAAATTTAGTTGAAACTAACGATACAATTTCAATAATTTTATCTAATTCGATATGGTTTGTAGTAGCTATTTTTGCATCATTTCAAGTTGGTGCAAAAGTGACTTTGATTAATCCAAGATTGTCACAAAAAGAAATAGCATTTCAACTTACAGATTCAGAAACAAAAGTTCTAATTACAAGCACTAATATATGTGAAGCAATTATTGAAGTAGTTAAGCAATTTCAATTTAAAGCAAAAATCATTGTAACAAATGAAGATTTTGATGAAGAGAAAAATAGAGATCTTATATCAAGATGCGATTTTGTAGTAATGGATAGTATAATGGAATCAGAAGAAAGATTTACAGAAAATAGGAGTAAATCTGATGATATTGCTTTTCTACTCTACAGTGGAGGTACTACAGGATTAGCTAAGGGGGTAATACTCTCTCATGCGAATATTTTAGCTAATGCCCTTCAATTCAATGAATGGGCTAAAAACATCCCAAAGGAAGATACTGGATTAGTAGTTTCAGCTTTACCTATATGTCACAGTTTTGGATTACAATGTAGTTTCTTTGCGCCATTATTTAGAGGTGAAAAAATAGCTATTATACCAAAATTTGATCCTAAAGAGATTTTAAACATAATCCAAGAAAAGAAAGCTACTTCATTTTATGGTGTTCCAACTATGTACGTTGCTCTTCTTAGACAAAATATAGACAAATATGATACAACATCTCTCAAAGTTTGTGTTTCTGGTGGTGCTGCTTTACCAAAAGAAATCTATTCAGAATTCAAGAAAATTACTGGTGTAAGTATTACTGAAGGATATGGTTTGACAGAATGTAGCCCTGTAACTCATATCAATCCATATGGAGCATCTAAACTTAACTCGATAGGAAAACCTCTGACTGATACCCAAGCTAAAGTTGTTAACACTGATACATTAGAAGAAGTTGATTTTGGAGAAATTGGTGAGATAATTATTAATGGTCCTCAAGTTATGAGAGGGTACTGGGGAAAAGGGATGGAATCTATTAATGTTTTTACACCAGAAAAGTGGTTAAGAACAGGTGATCTTGCTTATGTAGACGCTGAAAATTATTTCTTTATAGTTGATAGATCAAAGGACATCATCAATTCTGGGGGATTGAAAGTATATCCTAGAGAAGTTGAAGAAATAATCTACAATCATCCGAAGGTTTCTCTAGTTGCAGTTGTTCCAGTTCCTGATGATTATTTTGGAGAAGTAGGGAAAGCTTTCATTGTATTAAAAGAAGGAGAAACTGCTACTCCTGAAGAATTTAAGGAATTCTGTTTAAAGGAATCTTTAACTAGATACAAAATACCTAAGAGTTTCAAAATTATTGATAAATTACCTTTAAGTGCAGCTGGAAAAGTATTAAAACGTGAATTAGTTCAAAGAGAAATAGAGAAAAGATAATCTTTCTCCTTAAACTTTTGACTGAAAAGTTTTTAATGACAGAAGAAACAAGTAATATTGGTGGGTTCATGAATTTGGATTCTAATCAAGATATGAAGCCTTTTGAGATAGAATTAATAGATAGTCTAATTGAAAATAGTTTGTTTGATGAAGCTCTTTCATTTCTTGACAGAATGACAGAAAAATACCACGATAAATCTTTATTGTTTAAAAAAGGTAAAGTGCTTTATCTACAGGGGCACTTTAAAGATGCTGTTGAAGCATTAACCTCAGTTATAGCAGAAGATACTGATCATTGGGAATCATATGAACTTTTAGGTGAGATTTATAGAATCTGGAATCAACCAGACGTATCAGAAAATTACTATTTTAAAGCAACTTCTCTCAATCCCAGAGCGATACAATCTTGGTTAGGACGAGGTAAACTAGCTTTACAAAGAGGAGAATACCAAGTAGCAGTATTAAGTTTTGAAACCTATCTAAGAATTAATAGAGAGGACATAGAGGTTTGGCGATTGTTAGCTCAGAGTTATAAAGAGATGGAGAATTTCCTATCAGCAATTGATGCATATAATTCTGCTATTGAAATTGATCCAGTAAACCAAGAATTATATGAAGAATTAGGAGATCTCTATGATTTTATGGGGCATCTAGATATCGCAAAAGAGAAATATCTACAAGCTCTTCAAGTAGAAGAAAGAACAAGAAAAGATAACCGAAGCATATATAATAAATTAGCAAGACTTTATCTTGCAGAGGGGGACATACAAAAGACATTTAATTTATGCAACGAACTACTGACACTTATCAAAGATGATGATGAAGCACTTTTTCTGTCTGGACAAGCTCTTATTAGAATGGGACAAAGATATGAAGGAACGCAGAGAATTAAGAAAGCTTTTGAAATATCCAATAAAAGTGAATATAGCGAGTACCTTAACAAGCTTGATAATGAGCTTTATGGTCAGAAATACATGTGATTTTAAAAAGAGAAGAAGATATAAGGAAGTTTTTTACTTTTATATCAATGCCACTTCAATTTGATTCTATTCTAGAGGTTGGAAAAAATAGAATATCGAGGCTTGCTTACACTGTTTGGGACATTCTCACATTTCCAGAGAGTTGTCACTTTCAAAGAAAGGATTCCTCTTTTAGATTTTCATATGATTTGCACACTACTCTTTTTGGACCATCAAATAGAGAACTTCTGGATATGTATGAACCAGTAGGAAAGATAAGTTTGTCATTTGATCCTGAATGGATGGAAGTTGTCATGGATAATTTTACTAGCTTTGAAGTAATGGATAAATCTGCAAAAGGCAAAGAAATGAATACTTTTTTGAGTATGGAATTAAATCAGGAAAATTTCATAACAAAAGACACTTATGAAGCACAGAATCTGGATGAAACGGTAATAAAAGAATTAAGTTTCAAACAGAGACTTCTTTTTTCAAATTCGGAAGGTGGTGGGGTTGGAATTATTAAAGATGATAAAATCATAGGCGTTGCCTTTGCACCTCACATTATAGTAAATGAGAATTTTTCCTTTGCTATTATCAGAGGAGTTTGGGTTTCTCAAGAATACAGAAACAGAGGATTTGGTTTCGATATTAGTGCAAAAATGTGTGAAATATTATTTTCTAAAGGTATAGAAACAATATCATTGTGGGTAGAAGAATCTAATATTCCAGCAGTAAAAATATATAAAAAAATGGGTTTTCGAACAACAGATAAAGTAATAGGAACTGATTGTATTAAACAAAACATAAAGTGAGATTAGTAATGTGGAATATTAGAAGTACATCAATAAATTTAGTTCAAGGCGATATAACAGAATGTGATGTTGATGCAATTGTCAATGCAGCAAACACGCAACTAATTTTAGGAGCAGGAGTAGCTGGAGCGATTAGAAAAAGAGGAGGTCCATCAATTCAAAAAGAATGTTCAGATATTGGACCAGTAGAGTTAGGAAAAGCTGCAATAACAACAGGAGGAAATCTTAAAGCAAAAAAGGTCATACATGCTGCTTCTATGAATTTAGGGGGTAGAACTACTAAAGAATCACTCAGAAAATCTATTTTGAATTCATTACGAATAGGATCAGAGTTTGGAATTGAAACAATAGCATTTCCAGCCATTGGAACTGGAATAGCTGGATTTCCGATAGATAGTTGTGCGGAGATAATGATAGAATGCTTTATGCATTTTCTTGAGGAAGAAAATAATAAATTCAAGATTATACAAGTAGTGCTTTTTACAGAAAATGATTATAATATCTTCAACAGAATCTTTGAAAAGCTTCTTAATGAATACCAATAAATTTCCTAAATTTCTTTTCTAAATCCTTTATATCTACTTTAAGATTGACATCAGATATTACAATAATCGGGGTAGTCGTTTCTAATCTAATTGATTCTAAAGTATCCTCTATTTTATATGCTGCAGAAGCAGAAAGAATTATTAACGCATAGTCATGTTCAAGTGCATAATCTAAAGCTCCCAGAATCGCTGATTTTTCAAAAGCTTCTTGTCCTGCTACGCCAATCAGATGAAAGCCTCTTACAGTTTCTCTTGCTCCTATAACGAAAGCTTTACTGATTAAGTCAGATTCTTGCATTAAGTGATACTTGGTTAAATAAAATTAAAGCTTTATGATATGGATAGTTGTACAGTAAAATACTTATTTAACAAACTAAATATTCTTGTAATGAGTAAAACAACAGTAGAAAATGCGAGAATAAGTTCTATAAAAGGTTCTACTGTTCAAGTCAAAGGTCTTTCCACATTTAAAATGGGAGAGATCACATATGTAGGGGAAGAGAGATTAATTGGAGAAATCATTGCTATTGAACATGAAATTGCTACAATCCAAGTTTATGAACCATTAGAAGGACTTAGGATAAATGATCCTATATATCCTACTGGTCATTCTCTTTCTGCTGAGTTAGGACCGGGATTGTTATCAAATATTTTTGATGGGATTCAAAGACCTTTAGAGACAATAAAGAAAATCACAAATTCTGCTTTCATCAAAAGAGGTATTCAAACTAGTGCTTTAAGCAGAAATACAAAATGGGAATTCATCCCAAATGGAGACCTAAAGAAAGGTGAACACATTCATAGTGGGGACAAACTAGGAGTTGTACAAGAAACAAAGACTATAGAAAGCCTCATTCTAGTTCCACCAAATTTACAGGGAGAACTTGTTGAAATTCAAGATAAAGGTGATTATACTGTTATTGATCCTATTGTAACATTAAAGACAAAAGAAGGTATAAAACGACAGCTGACAATGATGCAAGAATGGCCTGTAAGAATTGCTAGACCTTTTCTTAGAAAAATTCCAGTTCATGAACCGCTCATCACAGGTCAAAGAATTATCGACATGTTCTTTCCAATAACTAAAGGAGGGACAGCTGCAATTCCAGGAGGATTTGGAACAGGTAAGACAGTTATTCAACACCAATTATCTAAATGGAGTAACGCTGATGTTGTAATATACATTGGATGTGGAGAGCGAGGCAATGAAATGACAGATGTTTTGAGAGAATTTCCAAAATTAATAGATCCATATACAAAAAATCCATTGATGGATAGAACTCTATTAATTGCTAATGTATCGAATATGCCTGTTGCAGCTAGAGAAGCTTCAATCTATATGGGAATAACCATGGCAGAATATTTTCGAGATCAAGGATTCAATGTATTACTTACAGCTGATTCCACCTCTAGATGGGCAGAAGCACTTCGTGAGATTTCTGGACAACTGGAAGAGATGCCTGTGGAAGAAGGTTATCCTGCATATTTAGGTGCTAGATTAGCTAACTTTTACGAGAGAGCTGGTCACGTTGTTGCAATTGGTTCTCCTTATAGAGAAGGCTCAATTAACATTACAGCTGCTATATCACCTCCTGGAGGAGATTTCAGTGAGCCTGTAACTTCTAATACTAAAAGATTTGTAAAAACCTTCTGGGGATTAGATCCAACATTAGCAAACAGGAAACATTTTCCATCAATCAATTGGTTTTCAAGTTATTCTGGTTATATTAATGCTATAGAGGAATGGGCTCTAGAAACAGGTTTAGAAGATTGGGGAAGATACAGACAAGAAATGTTTACAATTTTACAACAAGATAATGAACTTCAACAAATAGTTGAGTTAATTGGAGCAAAAGCTTTACCAGCTGATGAGCAACTTATTATTCTAGTTGCTGAGATAATCAAAGAAGGTTTTCTCCAACAAAGCGCTTTTCATCCAGTAGATTCCTTTTGCCCAATTGATAAACAGATGAGAATGATGAATCTTATGCTTTTATTTTATAATCGAGCTAGAATCTTGATAAAGAACGGTTGCCCAATTTCACTTATTAATTCATTAAAATCTGTTAAGCTTCTTAAAAGAATGAAAGAAGATGTTCCTAACGACAACATGATGCAGTTAAATAAAATAGAAGATTATATCCATTCCGAAATTGAAGATTTAGGAACAAAATATGGAAATAGAGGGTGATATTAATATGGCTAGAATAACGGTTAAAGGTGTATCTGAAATTCGAGGGCCACTTATAATAGTTGAAGGTGTCTCGGGGATACAGATGGGAGAATACCTTGAAGTTATTTTAGAGAATGGAACTGTTCGTAAAGGCAGAGTTCTAGCAATTGAAGAAGGAAAAGTTATCATATTACTTTATCAAGGAACATATGAGATAGATAAAGACAAAGTTGAAACTATGTTCTCAGGTCGAACAATGCAATTATTTGTCTCGGAAAATATGATTGGAAGAATTTTTAATTCTCTGGGAGAACCGCTGGATGGATTACCAAGTATTTATTCTGAAGATTATAGAGATGTCAACGGTGAGCCCATTAATCCAACCTCTCGAATATATCCACGAAATTATATCGAAACAGGAATCTCCAGTATTGATATAATGAATACATTAGTAAGAGGTCAGAAATTACCTATTTTTACAGGTGCGGGTTTACCAAACAATCAATTTGTAGGGCAAATTGTTAAACAAGCTCAAATAGCAAGACAGACAGAAAATGAGAAATTTGTTATTGTGTTTGGTGCTATGGGGTTAACTATGGATGATTACATTTATTTCCAGAGATTGTTCAAAGAAACAGGTACCCTAAACAAAGTAATTATGTTTACAAATTTAGCTAGTGATTCAGCTGCAGAAAGACTACTGACACCAAGAGTCGCATTAACTATTGCAGAATATCTTGCTTTTGACAAAGATTATCACGTACTAGTAATTCTTTCAGATATAACAAATTATTGTCAAGCCTTACGAGAAATATCAGTAGCATTAGAAACAGTTCCCTCAAGAAAAGGTTTTCCTGGCTATATGTATAGTGATCTTGCTTCTATATATGAAAGGGCAGGTATTGTTGAAGGTGCAGAAGGCAGTATCACCTTACTTGCAAATCTCACTATGCCTAATGATGATATAACACACCCAATTGCAGATCTAACTGGTTATATAACTGAGGGGCAAATCATATTGGATAGATCTTTGCATAATAGAGGAATCTATCCTCCCATTGACGTTTTAGGATCTTTATCAAGATTGATGAAAGATGGAATTGGCAAAGGTTATACAAGAGAAGATCACCCTTCACTTAGTGACCAGCTCTATGCATCCTACGCTGAAGGTTTAGATAAAAGAAAACTAGCAGAAGTTATTGGAAAAAAAGAATTAAATCGTATAGATCAAATTTTACTTAGTTTTTCAGAGAAATTTGAAGAAATCTTCGTAAACCAAGGTGACAGCCACAGAACTATAGAGGAGTCACTTAAAATTGGATGGTCTCTATTATCTCAATTACCAGAGTCTGAATTAAATAAAGTCTCTGAAGAGTTAATAAAAAATTATTTAGTTCATATGAAGGAGGAAGAATCATGAGGCAAATGATAGATGTTCCTCCTACAAAAGACAATCTTTTGAAATACAAAAAGAAATTACAATTGGTTAAAAGAGCATATGAATTATTAAGAGAAAAATATGAAGCTTTACTTATGAAACTCCACATAATTACAGCTGAAGCTATATCTCTTAGAGAAAGAATGGAAAAAAATCTTAGTGAATCATATATTGAATATATTAAAACAGAATCAGAGCTTGGGAAAGATATGGTTAATGTATTTAGTGAAACTATCCCTAAAGATGTTGAGGTAGGTACAAAACCAGTAGAATATATGGGTGTTCAATTCAATGAATTAGACCTGAAAAAAATCCCTGAACCATCATACGGATTTTTTGGTATTTCTAGCTTATTATGGGTAACTGCTCGAAAATTTCGGGACACATTTACATTGCTAGTTCAACTTGCTGAAATTGAGAATTTTGCTTATAGAATAATAAGAAGTCTTCAATCTATACAACTCAACCTAAATGCTCTGGACAAAATTTACTTGGTCAGATTTCAGAACATCATAAAATATATTGATGAAGCCTTGGAAGCTTACGAATTAGAGAATATTTACACTATTAAAAAATTAAAACAAAAATTAAAAGAAAAAAAGCAAAAGAGGTTGTAGTAGATGAAAAAAGCGTTAGTTGCTATTGGTGATTTTGAAAGTGGCTCAGAATTAATCAAGCAACTCATAGAATTTTTAGACGACTGTATAACAGAGGTTCATCTTTTACATGTAATTGACAAACAAAATCTTGAACAATTAGCAATATATAAAGGAAAAACCTTGGAAGAAGTTCTTGAAGAAAATCAACATGAAAATGAGAACATATTGCAAAAATTGATCTTAGAATACTCTGACACTCATTTATATATAACAACTGAATTGTTGAAAGGTCTTATAGCAGACAAAATAATTGAAACTGCAAAAAGGGAAAATGTGGAATTTATTGTGATGGGAACAAGAAGAGAATCTATAACAAAAAGGTTAATCAAAAATCATGTGAGATATGTGATTGAATTGTCAGATATACCAGTTTTAATGTTTCCTGTATGAGGTGATTGAGATTCCAACAAAAGAAAAAGAAATTGAAAAATTTGGCAATGAAGCTTTAACTAATTTATTGAAAAAGATTCAAGATGAATCTGATAAAGAAATAGAGAATATTCAAAATAATACTAAACTCAAACTTGAAGAGATAGAAAAAGAGACACAAAAATTAGTTGAAGAAGTGAAGGAAAAAGAATTAGCTAAAGAGACATCTCGTATCGATTTTCTTAAGAAAAGAACGGAGACAGAATATCAACAAGAAGCACGTAAAATCATAATAGAAGCAAAAGAAATGCTAATAGATGAAGTATACGATATTATTGAAAAGGAATTTGGTGATTTTAGAAAAACAAAAGAATATGAGACATTTCTCAATAAAACATTACTTCGTGGCACAAAAAACATGCGATTAGAAGAAGTTAAGATTTTCATAGATGAAAGGGACAACAAAATTTTCTCAAAAATCATTGATAATTTATTCAAAAATGAAGGGATAAAATGTACTTTAGACAAATCTTCCCTCAAAACAATAGGTGGATTCATTCTTACTGATGTTCGAGAGAGGGTTAGGATTGACTATACGCTAGAAAATCTTCTTGATGTTAGTAAAGAAAAAATACGAACAAAAATTAATGAATCATTATTTGAGTAGGTGATAAAATGGGTCTGTTTCCAGCTAAAATGTTAGAAGCTACAATTATAAGTCCTAAAGAAGACTTTTCAAAAATGATCATTAAAATAGCTGAAACTGAAAAAATGATGGTAAAAGACAATGTCTCAGTAGAAGATTTAGATGATTATTATCCTACATCACGATTAGAAAAATTAAGATCTTTAGAAATATCATACAAAGATTTGTTGGATTTCATTCCAGAACCAAAAGAGAAATTTGGTCAAAAAATAGCTAGAGCTTATAGAAAACCGCCATTAATTTCACCGCTATTTGATAATTGGGAGGATATCAATAAAATTGAAGAGAATCTAACCAAGCAAATAATTGAGTTAAAAACTGGAATTGAAGGTTTGAAGAATAGACTAGAAAAAAGAAAAGAAGAAGAAAGTATGAATGAGTTGCTTGCTAAAGGCTTTAGACTTCTTGAAGAAGAATATCCTTATGAAGTAAAAGCTAATGAGAGCACAATTGTAGGAGTGCTTACTACAACAAAAGAAAGTGATGCTGAAGAATTTGTCAAGGATATTACAAAAAGTGAAGTAATAGCGTTAGCTTCTAACAAATTCATGATTTTTGCTCAAGGTCGAAAGGGTGAGATTTCAAAACTTTTGAAAGATCTATCAATCGTAAGATGGTACTTGTATGAGCTCAACGATCCAGCTTATTTAAGTAAAACAGAGATTGAAGATGAAATAATTAAAGAATGTAAAAAGATTCAAAATGAGAAAAAGGGACTTGAAAAATCTATTAATCAATTTGCTATAAATAATAAAGAAAAAATAATAGCATTAAAATTATCTATTGAAAGCTATGGACACCTACTTCGTTTATATGTTTCTTCAAGAACAACTAGTAGAACAGTAGTTATCCAAGGATGGATTGCCCAAAGAGATCTTTCAATCCTAGAAAAATCCTTAGAGGATTTTCCTGAAACTATTTTAATTGTTCATGGACCAGAAGAAGAAATAAAGAATATTCCTTTTGTTGAAGCAAAAAATCCTATAATGAATTCATTTCAATCCATTGTTGGATTATATGGCTTACCTTCAGCTAAGGAGGTGGATCCAACAATTTTCTTTGTGTTTACCTTTAGTATCTTCTTTGGAATCATGTTTGGAGATTTAGGGCATGGGCTTATTCTTGTTATTATTGGTTTAATGGGAATTCTTGCAAGAGGACTTAAAAAAGGAATTAGAAGAATGTTTCTCCTTGTAATGATGGTCGGAATAACTTCTGCAATTATGGGATTCATTTTTGGTGAAGCATTTGGTGCTCATTTAACAGATTTACTAGGGATTACTGGACCTGTGTATATTTTTGGTCTTAAGTATCCGTTTTTAGAACCTGTTAACGATTTAGTAGAAGTATTCAATTTAACACTTATCATTGGTTCTATTCATGTTATATTAGGATTAGTTCTAAGAGTAATTAATCAAATTAGACGTAAAGAATTTGATGAACTAATTAAAGATACAACAGCACAATTTTTCTTATATGCAGCAATTCTGTATTTCTTGACTTCTTTGGGAATTTTGAATTTAGGAATTGATCCTAGTAATAAAGGATTCCTACTTGTTGGTTTGGTTTCTGTTTCTATTGGAGTCGGGCTTGCTTTATTAGGTCAAGGTATTGTTAGTATACTTTTCAAGAAAAGAAGACGCAATATTGTTCGAAGTTTCTTTGGTGGTATTGGCATGGGTTTGATTCATCTACTAGAATCTTTCAGTACATTCATTAGTAACACAATATCATATGGAAGAATGCTAGCTATGTTAGTTGCTCACGTTGTATTTCTAAGTGTTATCAACGCATTAGCTATGCAAGTTACATTTATAGGATTTCAGATTTTAATATTAGTGATAGGAAATGTCTTTGTATTAGTTCTAGAGGGATTATTGGTTTTTGTTCAAACTTTAAGATTACATTTTTATGAATTTTTCAGTAAATTTTATGAAGGTAGTGGCATACAACACAAGCCAATCTTCATTTTCAACAAAAAAATGGATTTGAGTAAATATGGCAGTTGAAGGATATATATTAGGGATTATTGGTATCGCAGGAACTATGTTAACTATACTTGGAGCTGGAATTCCTCTTTCTAAAGGAGTTCAAGCAGCTGCAGCAGCTGTTGCTGAGAAACAAAGGTTGAATATTTTCATTCTTATTTATCTCGCATTAGCAGAAGCTTTAGCAATTTATGGTCTACTGATTGCTTTTGTTATGTATACTAAGATACAACCCTTCTTGGATGGAACATATGAACTAACAGAATTCAGGCCTGAATATGGTTGGATTTTCATCGCAGCAATGTTCATCATGGTTGTTTCAAATCTTGGAGCAGCATTTACACTAGCAAAAGGTGAACCAGCTGCTATTGGTTCAATTACAGCAAACTCAGAAGTATTTACACCCAACCTTATTTATCTTGGGTTAGGAGAGGCTCTAGCAATTTACGGATTACTAATTGCTTTTATACTACTGAATATAGTCACAGTTCCAACGATTTGAAGATTAAATTAGATCAACAATAAGTTCCTTTGTTTTCTCTACAGGGAACTTGTACTCTTTCAAATACAGCAATTTATTCAAATCTTGTATTTGTGTTTCATATTGTTTAAGATAACTTAAAATGCTTAGTATTCCAAAATCCTTGTAAAATAATTTACGATGATAATTTAACTGAAAAGCTCTAACAGCAATTTCCATATGTAAGAACATCTTGTCATCTTCATATTTTTTAATCCCATCATCTATTTTAGTCGATTTGAGTGATTTTAATACTTCTAAATCAGTTTTTAAAACATTATCTGAAATCATTTTAGATATTTGTCTTTTGTAAGGGAAATCTTTTGGAATAGGTATAAGTTGCAAAGCTTCTTTAATATCCACTTCAACAAAATCAGCTTTTAGAATTACAAGGATTAAGATTATTAAGAGTTCAGAGTAAACAAATCTTAATGCATCTTTCTTATTATTATACTTGAGCTTATTAGCTTCTTGAAGCATTTTTTTAATATAAAAAGTTTCAAAAGCAAATTCTAAAGGCCAGATATCTCCAACTGTTGAGTAAATTTTCTCAGCAACTTCAATTTCATTTTTATATTCTGTTTTTGTTAATTCATCTAGAAACTCCCCTAAATCTTTACATTGGAGCAATTTAGCAATAAAAGCAGTTCTCCCAAGCATCTCTTGAGGACGGAGATTTATAGCTTCTTTTAGATCAACATCTGCTTTTGAGAATAAATATCGTGTAATTCTCTGTAAATTAATTACCTCAAATTTGGTGGTATAAGCTTCGATAAATTTTCGGAAAATTACTGGGATATTATTTAGGATAAACGAATATTGATCCAATAATCTGCGAGTTAGGAAACGTTCTATTTCATGGGACTTAGAAGATGGTATAAATCGTAGAATCTCACCTATTTCAAAAGACATTAGATCGTTGATGAAGGCTTCGTAAGGTTTATTTATTAAATTTTCAAAGTCTTCTGTAGAGAGTAACTTTGCATGCTGACCTCTCACATAACTTACTAAAAAAGAGATATCAGGTGAAATTTGTGCCATCTAAGGAACAAGAAATAATAACGCAAATAAAGGTTGCTGAACAACATGCTGAATTAAAAACAAAGGAAGCTGAGAAAGCTGCAGCAACATTAATTGAAAAGGCTCAAAGTGATAAAGTAAGAAGATTAGAAAGCGCTAAAAATGATGCAAGAGAGATATTAAAACATAGGATAGAAGAAGCAAAAGATGGCAGTAAATATGAGAGACTCATTAAAGATGCTAAGAAGCAAGCTCAAGAAATTATTGATAAAAATAAGGAAATACTTGCAGAAATAGCAGAGAAAGTAGCAAAAGAAGTTTTGGAATTAGAAGATTAAGTTTAGCTTATTAATTCAAAGTCATCAGAATCTAGGTCAATATCCTCGAATTCGATTTCTTCTATTTCAGCTTTCTTTTCTTCTTTTAAATCTTCAATATGATCTTGAACCATTTCGTACAGCTCATCTATACTATCAACAATGAATGGTGTTTGAAGTTCTTCTTCTTCTGAATATCCCCATGTAACTCCAAAACAAGGAATCTTTAACATTTCTGCAACATAAACATCATTTGGTAAATCCCCTATTAATACTCCTCTTGCAAGTATATCAGGATCATAGTTATAGACAATGAGTTGAAACTTATCTTCACCGGCAAGGATGGAATCGAAAGGGTTCCTATCCCCAAACAATTTACTCATTGCTTTACTAGAATATTCCTCATCTTCCATCATAGGATTTTGGGTGACTAAAATCAAACTAATTCTTGGATCAAGTCTCTTAATTTTATAGAGAATCTCTCTGAACTGGTCATTGAGTTCTATCGTTTCTAAAAAAAGTTGTTTCTGCATTTCTCTGAGTTTTTTCTGTCTTAAAGCTAGTTTTGCAGGATTAACCTTATACTTGAATAATAAAGACATACTTTGTCTTTTTTGTGAAGCATCCTTGTACATATTCTTGATATCTTCTGTAGAATAATCTGTTCCTAAAACTTCATTAAATGCTCTACGAGTTACTTCAACTGTGTCCACTAAAGTTCCACCAAAGTCAAAGAAAATAGGAATCTCTTCATTCATATTAAATTAAAGATTCTTTATATTTTTAAATAAAAAGGTAAAAGAGAAAAGAAATAATTATCTCCTTTTCTTATTTCTCTGAGTTTCCGTATATCTTGATTTCAGACCAAGTTGTAACGTACGAGCAGCATAAATCAAGCCAGCAATTGCACCAAAAATTCCGAAGTAACCAAGGCTAAGGGTATTTTGAATGACGAAGTAAATACCAGCTAAACCAACAGCTCCAAAAATTGTTGTTAACACTCCAACTTGCATCCAATAGGATGTTTCTCTCGGAATTTGTGTAATTACAGTTCTACCAGTTGCAGCATCCAATATAGCAGTGTATTCTTTCTTACCTGCTTTGAATGTAAGTATATAAAATGGTATATGCAATAAATATACTCCTTCAATATCAGGTTTATCTCTTACTTCAAGAATTTGTGCGAGCTCTTTCATCATCAGTCCTTTATGAATCTCTCGCATATTTGATATAGCTTCTTCTTTTGCTTGATCTAGATTGAAAATACTTGGAACTACGTCTGCTTTAACTTTTTCAGCTTCTAAAGCTTGAAAATATCTTTTTCCTCTAGTTGATATTTCAAAATTTAATAAATCATTATTTACTTCTTCAGCAGAATAAATTATGAATTCTCTTGTATCATCAAAAACACCTTGTTCTGGTTTCAGGTGTGTACTTATATTACGATATCCTGATTTGTATCTGTTACTGAAAGTAGCATATTCTCCATTCCCTTTGTATTCTGTTCTAAGATGAACTGTTACAATGTAATATGGATAGAACTTCAGATCAATTTTAGTGAATTCTAGAGAATTATGTAAATCTTCAGGAACACCTGGGTGTTTTAGGATATCTCCAATGAGTTCTGTTCTTATTTGAGAGACATCATAACTTACTGGTAACATATAATGTTCAACTAATTCAGAAACTTCCTTTAATTCACTTGTAACATTACAATACGGACAGGTTACATGGGATTGAGTAGCTTCCATCTCTAATGGAGCATTGCAATTTGGACACATAATTGATTTCACATTACTCATCTTAATCCACCACCGACTTTGGTTTAAAGGTATTCTTAAGCGTAAAGAACCCTATAACAGCAGCAACTACTCCAGCTATAATCGGAACATATACTTCAGTTTGACCAAAGAAATAACTTACCACTCCAGCTACACCTAAGGTTAAGAATGTTAAAGTTAAAAATATCATTCGGTAAGTTGTTGTAACTGGGATTTCACCTATTATTATTCTACCACTACTTCCTAAAATAGCCATACGATAAGTTTCATCTTTAAACTCATATTCAACCTGCCAAACAGGTGCATGCAAGAAGTATGTTCCTGAAAAAGTTATTTGAGTCGCGCAATCAAAAACCTTAGTGCATGCACGTTCAGCTCTTGACCTATGATCATCAAAAACAACTGTTTTCCCAAGTTGATTTGCAGCATCTAGAGTTATTTCAGAGGATAAATATTCGAATTCTTTATCAGTTGCAACCAATTGATCATGATTAAAAGGAACAGCGTTTGAGAATTCAGAGCGAACGATGTTTTTAACTTGATTGTAGCCATAGATTGAACTACCTCTTCTTCCTAAAAGAACATCTGCTCTTTTTTCTCTTATCTCTTGATCTATTGGACGGTATACAGTCACATGTTCAGTCACTGTTCTTGTGTTTTTTCCAGAACCTACGGTTCTTGTTTTTGTTTCAGTATATCTGAGATATCCCACGTAGTGAGTATATGCATCAGAAGTAACTACCCAAAAAGGCATTAATGTAGGAGTTATATTTGTTATTTTGTAACCACGAATTCCCCTCATAAAACCTTTTTTCTTAATAAAACCCTTAACGATATCATGTATCTGTGTTCTATTCAAGGTGTTTCTAAGAATATAATGATCATCAAATTCAGAACCATCTGCTAGAATAGCTTGACCACAAGATTCACAATTGAAGATTGCATCTTCTGGGTTGATGTCCAAAGGAGCATTACAATGAGGACATTGATACTCTTTAACTAGGCTCATTAAGAAAACTGTATACGTTAGCTAATATAAGATTTGATATAATTTTCGTATTTTTTTGTCTATTCATTTTTAGCTTCTTTCATTTTGTCTATTTTCAAAGTGATTTCATCTACAATTTTAGATAATTTATTGTATAATATAGTATCAGTAGGAAACATATATTCACCATTTATCCCTAGTTCCATGATTTCGAAAGAAACTGGAAGAAAATCCAGAAATGAGATCTTGTAAGGGAGATATAATTTTATTAGCTCATCTTTCCAGCTGTTGAGCAATTTCTGATTTTTTTCACTTAATTCAGGTGGAACTTGATTAAATAAAAAGAAATTAAGAGACGTAATATCAAGTTTCTTGTAGATATCAGTGAGCATTTGTTTCGCTCCTTCATAGCTGAAAGTTGAAGGTCTAATCACAAATAATCTTGCATCAGCGATTGCAGCAGCATTTACTGATTCCATTCTATAACCTGGAGCACAATCATAAACCACGTATTTGAAACCCATTTTTAGAAGGAATCTAGTCATTTCGTGCATAACAAAAAAGGAGTGTTTCTGAATCCCTTCTAGTAAAGACAGTAAACCTTCACCGTACTCAACATTCTCCTTAGCAACTATCAAAAATAGATTAGGATCTTCTGTTTCAATCAAAGCTTCTTCTGTTACTTTTGCCTCCCCTAAAAGGATATCATTAATAGTCTTTTTGATTTTCTTATCTGCTATTCTAAAGATATGTTGTATTGTAGGTTGAGCAATGTCAAGATCTACTAGAACAGTCTTATTTCCTCTTCTTGCTAATTCGTGGGCTATGTTGCAAGATAAGGTTGTTTTACCAGGACCGCCCTTTTGTGAATGGAGAACAATTATATCTAATCGAGAAGAAGCTAGTTCTGTTAACTTATCAAAGTCTAATTTTGACATTCAATCACCGGATAACACACAATAACATAGATGTTTTTATGCTTTACTGCAATTATTTATTTTTAGTTATTGAGTTCTTTTAGTTTAAAAATCCGTATAATTCAGTAATAGTATCAATAAGATTAATAACGTATAGAAATAATTTGTCTATATAAATAAGGAAATATTTCTGCAAGAATAAGGGTGTCTATATGAGGATTTTATTTGACGAAACCCAGAAAGAAAGAGGAAAAATACATGAGAATTTTCAGAAGTTAAGTGAGCTTTTAGAGAATCAAGGTCATGAAATATCAAGATATGATTCATACCCGATAAAATATACCAGTATAACAGATTATGACATAGTTGTACTTCTCTGTCCAGATTCAAGCAAATTATATGGACATGAGGTAAAAGCTCTACTCAGATTTGTTGATGAAGGAGGTGCTTTAGCCATATTTGCTAATGCAGGAGGGGATAATGGTTTAAGTACAAATCTGAATACATTATTAAAACACTTCAATATGTCTATTGTTTCGAACCAAATATTCGATTATGAAAATTTTGAACTAGGATTAGAGAGTAATGTTGTAATCTCAAAATTCGAAGAACATCCAATAACAGATGGTTTGAAAGAAATAGTTATTGTTTCAAGTTGTTCTTTACAGCTTGACGAAGGAGATTCAGAACTAGCTAGAACGAGTAATTCTAGTGATCCACCAAGTAGTGCTATAGCTGCAATTACTTCTTATGGTTTGGGAACAGTTTTTGTTTGTGGTTCTTATCTAATGCTTTCTGATAGAAAAGCAGGATTAGATTTAAAGGATAATGCCAAATTTGCAAAAAACATCTTTACTCATGTTGGTACACCTCCTATATCATTAGGTGAAGAAGAATCTCTTAGAGAAGAAGAGGAGGAAGAAGAAGAAACAGAATTTGAGGAAGAAATTACTGAATTTGAGAAGGCTCAAGAAAAAGAACCTTACGAGTCTGTAAGTAAAATTGATATGGTCAAAGAAGCTTTATCAAAAGGAGAAACTGATCAAGTAAAAACTGAAGTTATGAAAGCTATGAAAACTTTGAGAGATGAAGTAAAATCTACACGTACAGAATCTAAAGAGGTTGAACCAAAAATGTCTAAAAATGACATCTATGAAGCAATATCAATTATTCAAGAGCTAGAAAAGGAAATTGATACTTTAAAAATTGAAGATCGAGGATATAGAGATATTCTACTTACAGATATGGCAAGGAGAGAAGGTATTGATTACTCCGAAGTTCTGCCATACATAGAAAAAATGAAAGAAAAATCTGATAGGGAAGCACAAAGGAGAGAGGAGAGGAAACGTTCAAAAGCTGATATTTCTTCTATTCCTGAACCTAGAACCCCAGAAATGGATCAATTCGAAAAAGATCTTATGATTTTTGACCAAAGATTGGAAAATTTGAAAGTAGAACCAAGTGTAAATTCAGCAGTACAATCACAAATGATGGGAGATCTTATTCAAGCAATTAGAGAACTAAAAAATAGTGTCGACGTTTTAAGTGCAAATCTTATACATTTAATAAGTGAAATTGTTTTAGAAATAAAAGAATCAAAGGGAAAAAGAAAAATCTTCTAAGGCTTGATAAACTTGAAATTCAGAGAACTTAGTGACTGCTATTCTAAATTGGAAGATACACAAAAAAAATTGGAAATGGTTGACATTTTAGCTGATACTCTCTCTAAAGCTTCAGAGAAGGAAATAGGTAAAATAGCATTATTAACTTTAGGAAAAATCTACCCTGATTTTGTGGGGATCGAACTCATGTTAGCTGAGAAAATGGCAATAAAAGCTTTAGCTATTTCAACCGGTAAAAATGAGAAAAGTGTGACAGATCTGCTAGATGAAGTGGGAGATTTAGGTAAAACTGCTCAAACACTTTTAGAAAGAAAAACACAATCAACACTTCTTTCTTTCACAGTACAAAAAGAAACTAATGAATATACCATTCTAGATGTTTGGAATAAATTAGATTCTATTGCTCAAACTACGGGGGAAGGTTCGACAGATAAGAAAATTAGAATCTTATCAGGATTAATATCCAAAGTTAATCCGCTTGAAGCTAGATATATTATAAGAATGGTTGTCAGTCAACTACGTTTAGGTGTTGCAGTTCAATTACTTCTTGAAGCTCTTTCCAAAGCTAAAACTGGAACTAGAGAAAATAAAAGTATCTTGGAGAGGGCCTATAATCTCACATCCGATATAGGTACAATTTCAGAATTATTGTATAGAGAAGGAGTTCAAGCTGTCAGAGAGATAGATGTCAAGGTAATGAATCCTATAAAAGTCATGTTAGCACAAAGAGTATCAAGTGCAAATGAATTACTTGAAAAATTTGATGGAAAAGTTTCCTTAGAATACAAGTATGATGGACTAAGAGTTCAAATCCACAAACAAGGAGATAAATTAAGATTATTTTCTAGGAGACCGGAGGACATAACAGATCAATTTCCAGACGTTATTGAGTTCATAAAGGCAGCTTCAGAAGAAGAGAATTTTATCATTGAAGGTGAGATTGTTGCTTATGATCTAACAAATGACCGCATTCTACCGTTTCAACAGGTATCACAAAGAAAGAGAAAACATGATATTGAACAAAAAATTACAGAAGTGCCAGTACGAGTTTACCTTTTTGATGCACTTTATGCTCAAAATAAAGCAGTTCTTGATGAAGGATATCTTAAACGTAGAGAGGTTTTGCATAAAATTATTAAAGAAACTGAAAATATAAAATTCTCTCATCAAAGAATAGCTGAAAACACAGATGAAATTGATAGTTTCTTTCATCAAGCTTTAGAAAACAGCTGTGAAGGAGTAATGGGTAAAAGTATAGCTGATAATTCAGTTTATCAAGCAGGAAATCGAGGTTGGAATTGGGTAAAATATAAAGCTGATTATGTAGATAAGTTATCAGACTCTTTTGATTTAGTTATCCTTGGTGCTGACTATGGGAAGGGAAAAAGAGCCGGAAAATATGGTACTTTCTTATTAGGATGCTTTAATGTAGAAGATAATGTTTTCCAAACTTTTACAAGAGTAGCAACAGGTTTTTCTGATGAAGACCTTGCATACTTTCTTAAGATCCTAAAACCGCTAGAAAGAGATAAACCAAAAGAAGTGGAAAGCAAAATTGAATGTAGTGTCTGGTTTGACCCTAAAATTGTGATAGAGGTTAGTGGAGCAGAAATAACTAGAAGTCAAATGCACACCTGCTCTAGAGGTTACTTTGAAAATGAAAACGAAGGTTTAGCACTTCGATTTCCAAGATTTACGGGAAGAATAGTTGAGGACAGACCTCCTGAACAAGCAACTTCAAATGAAGAAATACGCACAATATATTTAAATCAATAAGATAAAATAAAGGTGAATACAAATGTTTGGTAAAAAGAAAGATGTATCAAATGCAGCTTTATCGGAAGCTCCAAGTGAGGCTTTGAAAATTCTCAGAGCAAATATTGAAGGATACTTAGGCTATAAAGCTCTAGAATATAGAAAGAACACAGATAAAGCCTTTAGAACCAAGTTAGTTAATATTCTAAGAGAAACAAGTGACATGATGAGTCAAGTTCAGGAATTACTAATACATTCACAACTCCTGACTAGTTGGGGACCAGCTGGGATTGTTTCGAAAACAATTAGTGATCTGAGAAAAGAAGCTAAAAATACTGACTACAAATACAGTACTTTTTTCGACGTAGACGATGTTGAAGGAGAACATGGTATAGATCTTTCTATTTTGTATCTATTAGAAATCGATATATTGGATAATTCAGAAGAATTCAAAGACAAAATAACAGAAATAAAAGTTAATTTAGAAGAAATGATGCTCGATACGGTTGAAACAAGTATTGCACACCTTATGAATCTAAGTGCGAGTTTACACCAAAAATTCACAGAAAGAAATGAATTGATCAGAGCTTTTGAAAAAATGAAACTCTGATTCAACCCAATTTTTCAAATATTAAGGAGGTTTTAATACCTTTTAGAAGTATAATTTTTGTTTGAGATTTAATACCCTTTACTATACTTATAGAGGAAGAAGGAAGATCAAGCGTTTTAGAAAGTAATTTAATAATTGCTTTGTTAGCTTTTCCTTTATCTGTAGGCTCATGAACATAGACATCAATATCAAAATCAGAGAGTTTTACTTCTTTCTTTGAAGAATTGGGATGTGCTTTAATTGTAATAAAAACATCTTCCCCTTTTTCTTCAATAGAAAGGTGGAAAGACAAAAAATCACCAGAATATTAGCCTACTCTAGCTGCTAGTTTTGCTGCACATGCATACGCATAATCTTTTTGAACATTTGAAGGAGACCAGGTTATTACACAACCTGCCCATTTTGGACAACGAGCTACTATGAGGTGTCCTTGACCTCCAAGATTACTAGAAATCAATCTCTCAGGTGTCATCGCGATTACAGTAAACTTCAATCCACCACCAAAATCTACCGAAGGAGTTTGATTCTTCCACGCATTAAATGGGATAGTGGGATCAACAGCCCAGTCACCATATTGATAATAACATTTCAAATCGTCACCTAAAAGCCAAACAACACCAACTGTACCTTCATTAGCGAGCACTTGTACCTCATCTTGAAAACTCATTAATAATCACCGTTACTATTTTTTCTTGTAACACATTAAATATATATTTTTTCTTATGGGTATCGCTTTTTACCAAGAAATTATAGATTGATATTTTAGTAACATATTTGAATATGAAACGTATATTTTACTTTAATAATGTCTGACGATGATATTACTCTAAAGAAAAGAAGGATTCTTAGGTTTATCAGGGATCTTGATTTACGATATATTAGAGGTTCTATAGATAGAAGAACATATCAAACTCTTAAAAATAAATATAAAGAGATTCTATCTGGATTACCTTCAGGTCTAGTTTCGCAAGAAGAAGTTACTATCGAGGATACTCAACAGATTTTACCGGAAGCAGAAACAGATATTCAGGAAATTGAAAGAGGAGAAATTGTTAGAACAAAACCAGAAGAAATCAAACTAGACGTTAAATTCCCCGAAATAGAATTAGACGAAATTCCTCCTGTTGAGATAGAAGAATTAAAAATACGATATGTTATGTATATGGCTATCAAAGCTGCTACAAGGACTTTTGAAGAAGAAATGGAACTAGAGCAAGATTATGTAATTAACAAAATTGATGATCAAGAGTATATGAAGAGGAAAAATGAAGTTGAAGCAAAACAACACAAAGTATTTCAACACTTCTATAAGTTATCAGAATTACTTTTTTCTGTCAACCGAGAACATTTATACAAAAACACTCACAATAATTTCCTACTTTTCAATAATGAACTTAGTGAAAACATCAATAGACTGAGGAGAATGGTTACTGATAAAAAAGAGCTAAAGGGAATCATCTATGACATAAATGAAAGAGTCATTAGACACCGCCCTATTCTAAAAAAAGCTGCTCAAGATACTCTCAAATGGAAAGTGATTATACAACAAGAAAGAGAAAAATTCAGAATTTTTAAAGAAAACTATCACGAAAGACTCTCAGACGCACAAGAAGACGACATTAATAGAAGAATAAGACAATTAGAAATTTATGAAGAACTTCTTGACGATGATATAAATGATTATTCAAAAGATCTTGATGCAATGGATCAAATTTATGGTGAGCACTTAAAGTTTCAAGAGATAACAACACCATATTTCAAGGATTTAACTTTAAACATTGAAACCAGAATTCAAAAGTATAGTGAGGTTATTAGTTCTCAACAGCTGAAACAGAGATTATCTATTGCAACCAGTGCATCCAGTAGAGATATTGATTATCAATTATTATCCGAGTTAAGAGCTCTCTGGCGTTATTCTGGTAAACCAGTAGTAGATGAACAAAGTGATTTAGTAGGATTTGTGGTAGGACCTGGTCAATTCAATGATGAATCAGGAATTATCATAAAACAGCAAAGAGAGATATCACTTTCTATGATAAGACGTATATTTGATCATATTATTTCACCAGCTGGTAAAGAAGCAGAACTTGAATCAGAATTAGAAAAGAAGGAGTTTTTACTGAATGAACTACCTAAAACGATTCCTCAGATGTCCTTTACTTATATAGTTCCTGAGGCTGCTATTGAATATTGTAGAAGAATAGAATCGCCATTGAATCAAGAATTGAAAGATGTTATCACTCAAACTGAAAATTATCTGTTTGTTCCCAATACTTATATTGAAAAAACAGCACGAGAGATAAAAGTAGACAGTCAAAAAATAATCAAAAATGGAGAATTACTCCCTTTCTTTAATCCAACTGAAAGCAATTTAATCAGTTCTAGAATAGCAGAGGAAGAGGAAATTAATGTACGAAATATTTTCAATCAAAAGTTAGGAAAGGCACATTCTATTATTTACCATCCAATGAAAGGTTATTTCCTTGTTGTAGAAAAAAGTCAAATTGCGTTAAATCTATACAAACAAATCTATGACATTTTGCATCAAGATGAAGAAACAGGTCATTTGTTTAGATCAATACTTACTCCAATTGAGAAGAGGGATAAAATCATTAAGGAATTATCAGAAGAATATAATCGAAGTGAAGAGGAAATTCAGGATATTGAAATGCTAAAACGTATTTTAATAGAAAAACATACTGGAATACTTCCCGATAATGTGGAAAACTCCAAGTTCATTCTTTATTCTCTAGGAAATGTAAAGCTTGTTGGTAACTCAATTCAAGTCAGTTTTGGTGGAACATCTTTTGAATTAAATGAGATCTTTGATTTAGAAGGAAAAGTAGTTG
>Ga0315550_1000015_pt1 | contig 98521 bp, 70 predicted proteins | sample SalMarSW160190MG_2_FD_203100 | JGI IMG/M metagenome (GOLD analysis project Ga0315550, IMG submission 203100) | Salt marsh sediment microbial communities from the Plum Island Ecosystem LTER, Massachusetts, United States - Salt Marsh Sediment SW1601-90 ...
ATGTTCTCTGCAGGACTCCAGATACCGCTTACAAGCGATTTATGCAATATTTCGTAGTTACCATCTCTATTATCCGACCATACGAGATGAACAGTACCATAAGGGTCGGATGTAATCTGTGGAGTGATCGCTTCACCTGGATTCGAGGTAATGGAAACAGGATTTGACCAGTTCGAGTTCTGGTAAAATGAATAGTAAATAAGGAAATTCCCTCCGGTATCTTCCGTCCATACAAGATGCACGGTTCCACTCGCGTCAACCGCAACGGAAGGATTCTGGCTCATACCCTCACTGGTTGTGATTCTTCGAGGATTCGACCAGACACCTGTGTATACGGAATAGTAAAGTTCATAGCCGTTGTTTTCCATCTGTTCCCAGACTGCATAAACTATGTCGCCAAAATGTGCAACCGTTGGGAAACCAGCATAGTAAACAGTGCTTGAAATTTTTTCTGCATTTCCCCAGTTTCCTCCTGTATTAAGTTTGCAGTATATTTCGTAGTTACCGGTCCTGTCGTCCTGCCAGAGCAGGAAAATGGCACCAGAGGCGGTTACCGTTATAACAGGAACTCTTGAATTTGAGCCATCACCCGATAGGTTAATTGGATTACCCCAGCCGCTGCTTGTGAACTTTCTGTAGAATATTTCGAAATCACCTGTTCTATAATCCTCCCATACAACATTGATTGTTCCACTGGAGATATCGAGGGAAGGATTTGTAGATAAGCCATAAATGCCTCCAGGGCTGCCAACAGATACTCTTTCTGAATTTGTCCAATTTCCATTGTGCTTTGCCTTGAGCCAGACATCGTATCCTTCTTCTGTCCAGACAGCATAAATATCGTTTCCTTGAGCTGCAAGGCATCTTGCAACATTATATCCTGTTCTACATCTTCTGTTGTTATCATTAATAATGGTATCTGTAAGCCACTGAGCTTCCGCATTTGCGAATATGAGAAATGCCGAAATCGTGAGTATTGATTTTCTCATTTTTTTATTTCAAAAGTATTAGAGATTTTACAAATGTTTCTTCATCCAGTTTTAGGATTACGAAGTAAACACCTGCAGGGAGTTTTCTGTTATTCTTTTTACCTTTCCAGTGAATGGTATGATAGCCTGCATCTTTTTTGTCATTTTCAAGATTTTGTATTTTTCTTCCACATACATCAAAAAGGTCTATTTTCACATTTGCTTTTTTAGGCATACCGTATGTAATGCTGATTCTTTTACCAGGATTAGGCTGGATGGATCTTATTATTGCTTTTTCGGGGATAGGATTCGAAAACGAGAATTTACCTTTTCCTTGAGTAGTGTGATTTGTGAATACGAACCTGTATGCATAGGATATTTCCCGGGTTTGTTTAGATAAAATCAAAGATGCAATATGGTTATTGCTCATCTCCTGTTGCATAATTCCAAAAGCAAGAAGGACTTCATCCCCGGATGTTCTTTTGATAAATATGTCTGTTGCCTTTAAACCGTCTCCCCTTAATACCGAGAGTGAGTCTCCAAAGCCATAAAGAATGATATCACCACCTATGAGATTCGACCTGTTATGTGTTTTAAGAATTAATTCCGTACCATTTGCAGAGAACTTAAGTAAGGAATCGATGTCATCGTCAGTAATTTCGGGAAGTCCGCCGTTATCCAACGACCAGTTCCACATCATAACAAAAACGGAGAAATCCTCGAAGTTAAGAATACTATCGGGCATAAGCGTATAGTATGGAATCACGCCATCTACCGGTCCTATTTCTTTTGTAATATCCTGTGAACGGTAAACATCCTTAAATATCGCAAAGTCTTCCGAGTTTATGATATCATCCATTGTGTAATCAGCGACGATACCTGTATTGAAATACCAGGAATACTCGTCTAACGAATCCGGAGTGCCGTTACCGTTTCCATCAAATGGATTTCCCAGAGTGTCTTTGATTATCCCCTTAAGTGTTACGGTTATTGTATCGAGAGCGGAAAACGCAGTCGGGAGTAATACATATCTATTGTCACTTTGTCTTCTTACGGAAAAAGAATATTGTTTTCTGCCAACTATGTCAATGCCAGAATAGAGTGTAGAGATTTGAACAGGTGAAGTGAAGGATACTTCGACAGAATCGAGCCAGGAAGCAGTTGCACCTTCGTATGGTTCGGGAGGCTGTCCATTGTCCACCTTCGTCAGTTTCGGTGTTACACATCGCGTATGTGCACCTTCGGAAATGTTACCTGTTCTATCTATGCTGAAAGCACTCATATAGTAACGAACCCCAGGATGGAAACTGCTTGAAACCCAGAACTTCTCTATCGTATCGTTTGCAGCTCCATTAATATTCCAGAGTATTCTACCTGAGTCAGAAGATGGAGGAAATTGAGGGTAAAATTCTGTAGAGTATCTTAATGTAACTTTCTCGAAATCAGGATCTGGAGGATTTACCCAGTTTACTCTAATTGTATCCGGGATAATTTGTGTTGCAGAGAATTCTCTTACTGTATCAGGAGGGATTGTATCGTCATAGGTTCCTACAGAGTCACTGATACCATTCGAGAAATTAGGGATGGAGTCCTTTGCGAAAAAAGTAAAATAGTAGTTTTTTTCTATGGTAACTCCTCCTAATTTTATTGAAACATTGGAATTATGTGTGAGACAAGTATCAAAAAAAACCTTTCCATCATATATGTTTTCTGGAATATGTGTTGTGTCATACATTGCCCTTACTCCTGTAAAATCGGAGTCATTTGGTGTTGTGAAAAAAGCCTCTATTGTATCAGCCCAGAAGTCAAATGAATCTAAAAATATATCGGTAGGAGGGATTGTGTCGATTGCCGATATACCGGATATGCAAGCGGGGATGGAAAAATTTTCCGCATAGTCGTATGCAAAAACCGAATAGTAAAAATGAGTGGAATCTCCAGGAAGATGCAAATGATAAAATGAATCAGGCGAACTTGGTTCCATATCATGGTCTATTAGAATTGTTCCATCATTCTCATTTTGTGGAAACGTATCGTTTTTGAAAAGAAGGCGCGTCGCTCTGTAATCTGTATCCTGGGGGTTAGTCCATCTAAGAATGATGAGAGAATCCAGTGGCTCGAGCAAAAGATTCGAAACCGCGGACGGCGGCACCGTGTCGCTCATCGGCAGAGAATCAAGTCTGAAACCATAGTAATCTGCAACGGGAATAGCACCGAAAAGTGGATGCAGCGCTAAGGCAAAACCGGAAGTATTTATGCTGTCTTCAAGCAAAGGTGAATATGGGTTTGAAACGTCTATAACCATGATACCCGTTTGATTGCAGGATAGAAATACAAGGTTATTCTCGTACTGAACGTCGCTTACCTGACCATTTACTACAAATGTGGATACAAGTTGCGGGTTTGCGGGAGATGAAATATCGTATATTAAAAGCCTGTTGTCTTCCGTTCCAACATAAAGCAAATCTGAGTTTGAGGATAGTGATTTAGAAAAACCACAGGTTGACAATGTGTCAATTAAAACAAGATTTTTGGGGTCCTTAATGTTTACTATTCCTAAACCTTTATTCCCCAGGGATAGATATGCTATCGTATCTTGTAGAGAAACATCGTAAGTGTATCCAGGTAAATGAATTGAATCAAGCATTACAGGATATTTGATTTCTTCGATTGAAACCGCTTCAAAACCATCGCTGCCGTCAGCAAGAAAAAGGATATTTCCTGTCTTAACTATTTTATTCAGTATGCCCGGTGTGTTGAAATTAGAGATTATCTGCGGATTAAGAGGAGATGAGACATTGAGAATATAGAGTCCATTCTCACCACACGAGAGATAGACGATTGTATCTCTTGAGTAAATTGCTTCGATAGTTTTAATGGAATCGAACGTTGAAATAACAAATGGATGGTGAGTATTCGCTATATTGAGAAAGGTCAAACCCTTATTCTGTCTTGCAACATAGGCAAGTGTGTCCGCTACGAATGCATCGACCACAGGATAGAGGGAATCCAGATTCGCTATCTTGGTATATCCAGGGAAACTGAATAGTTCTCCTGAACCGGTTTCAGGAACATAGATGGTAGAACCATTCGTTGTAATGTGAGTTGCAGGTGAAAGGGTTTGTATCTTTGCAGTCAATATAGGATTTTCCGGGTCCGTGATGTTGAGGATAAAAACGGAATCACTCGAACAGGTAGCAAAAAGAAATGAATCGAAGATAGATATGTAAAGGAAATAATGGGTATTCAAGTAAATTCCAATAGAATCAGGCAAGGTTGGATTTTTAATATTGAAAATCTTAATGCCGTTGTTGCCGGATGCTATGAAAAGGATTGTGTCTTTGTAAGCGACATCGTTCGCTAACAGATTCGAATAGGGAGACGATAATTGCTGTGGGTTTTCCGGGTCACTTATGTCGAGGATAATAAATCCTTTGCTGTTTGAAAGACCCGCCACAAGCAGGGAATCCTTCATAAATAAACCTTTCACCTCGTAATTCAGCGGAATTCTCGAGAGTCTTATGCCATTTCCTGAGCCAGAGTATTTGAATATGGAAATGCCGTTGGGCTTTGTGGATACCGAAAATATGGAATCCCTCACGAATATTTCCTTGAAACTATTTGTCGAACCGAAGGTAAAAAGAAATGAAGGATTGGTTGGGTTTGAAATGTTATATACTTTTATCCCGTCAGAACCATCGGCGGCATATAAAAGGTTTCCCTTTATCGAAATGTCACCGCAAATACCGGGAGTATCGAGATAGTAGGAAATTACGGGATTGTTCGGATTCGCTATATCATAGATGTCGACGCCTCTTTCAGAAGATACAAAGAGATGGTTATCTTTTATCGCACCATCCAGAACTTTTCCTGTCTTTAGAGAGATGGATAGATTTTCCATTGAAAAAAGGGTGATTCCAGCGGAGAATATCACACCGAGGAAAACAAAGATTTTCTTATATTTCATTTTTTCACTTGAACCCTTGCTCATTTTTTACTTGCAAAATTATACTTTGCAGTCCCAAGAAAGTCAAGAAAAAAATATCTTGCATTCTTGTGCATCTTATGCTATTTTAAGTATCGCTTAATATTTGGTGATGTAAGATGCTTAAAATAAAAGAGGTAAATAGGGATAGTATTGCCGATAAAAATGGTATCGCAATGGGCGATAGTATACTGAGCATAAATGGGCACAGAATAAGAGATGCTATAGACCTCGCATTTTATGAGAGTGATGAAAAGTTGAATATACGGTTGCGAAGAGATGGAAAAATTATAGGTAAAAACATAGAGAAGTTAGCCGAGGAAAAACTGGGAATCAACTTAGAGCCTTTTTCTTTCAGACGGTGCAGTAATGAATGCATATTCTGTTTCTATGACCAGATGCCGCAGGGTTTAAGAAGAAATCTTTATACAAAGGACGATGATTATAGATTGTCTTTTCTATACGGGAATTATATAACTTTGACTAATATGGTTAGAGAAGATTTTGATAGGATTTCAGAGCAGAGGTTGAGCCCATTATATGTCTCCGTTCATTCTACCGATGCGAAAATAAGGGCAAAAATGCTGGGGGTAGATAGTTCAAGAGCGGATATTATGAAACCTCTTGCACGTCTTGCAAGGGAAGGAATTGAAATTCATTCGCAGATAGTGGTATGTCCTGGTATGAATGATGAAGATAGTCTAGAGCGAACTGTCAATGACCTTGCGCAATTTTATCCCTCTGTTCGATCAATCGCCGTTATTCCCGTTGGATTAACAAAATACAGGAAGCATCTTTTTCATCTAAATGAAATAACTATAGAACAATGTCTTAAGATAATTGAAAAGTCTCTAATCTGGCAGGAGAAATATAGAAAGGCATTTGGGATAGGTTTTGTTTATCCTTCAGATGAGGTTTTCATCAAAGGTGAATTTGGCATTCCGGTAAAGGGATTCTATGACGGTTTTCCACAATTTGAAAACGGTGTTGGCATTTCAAGGATATTCTTGGACGAGATCGAGGAAATAGAAATGGAGGAGTTTTCGAATCTTAATGGAAGCATTGCTTTTATTACAGGTATGTTAGCTTTTCCCTGGGTAAATTTGCTCAGGAAAAGGCTTATCCTCGAATCATCTTTACGGGTGGATATCATTCCCGTTAAGAACAATTTCTTTGGCGAATTGGTAACCGTATCAGGACTGCTCACGGGAGGTGATATTCTTGAGGCAATAAAAGCATACAGAAAGGAAGTAAATTTCTTTGTTATACCAGATAATTGCCTGAATGAAGATGGGTTGTTTTTGGATAATCTGTCGCTATCCGATATTAGCAGACAATCAGCAACTAAGGTCATTGTTTCCCCATTATCGATAAGAAGATTGTTGGAAGGAATGAAACGGAAATGTGCAGAATGAAGAATGTTGTCATAGTTGGAAGACCGAATGTAGGGAAATCTTCCTTATTCAACAGGATTGTAGGAAGAAGAAAAGCAGTGGTTGAGGAATTACCAGGAGTAACAAGAGATCGATTGCTCGAAAGAGCGGAGTGGGCAGGAAAGGTTTTTTTACTTACAGATACCGGGGGATACGTGCCCTCAAAAAGAGATCACATAGAAAATCTTGTTGCAGAACAGGTTTCTCTTGCAATCGAAGAGGGAGATATCGTTCTCTTGACAGTGGATGCAGTAGAAGGTATAACGGCTCTCGATAAAGAGATTGCTCAAACTTTGAGAAAAAACGGTAAAAAGGTTTTTCTTGTGGTTAATAAGGTAGACAATGAGAAAAGGGAGAATAGCAGCTTTGACTTTCTTTCTCTTGGATTCAATGAAATGTTTGCTGTTTCAAGTATTCATGGCAGAGGTGTTGCGGAGCTGTTGGATGCTTTGGTAAAACTTATTCCCGAAGAGCAATACAGAGAGGTAAAGCCAAGGATCAAACTTGCAATTATTGGCAGACCAAATGTTGGTAAGTCATCGTTTTTTAACAGTGTTATAAAAGAGGAAAGGGTTATTGTTGATGAAAAACCGGGGACAACTAGAGATGCAATAGATACTGATATGCGATTTGAAGGAGAGAAAATCACAATAATCGACACTGCAGGTATTAGAAGGAAGCCAAAAATAAAGACCGATGTTGAATACTATACTATAAAACGGGCAATAAATGCACTGATTAACTGTGATGTTGCTCTTGTTATGGTTGATGGCTCCGTTGATATAACAAGGCAAGACAAACGTCTTATTGCTCTGGCTGGTAAAACAGCTGGATGTATTCTTATCCTGCTCAACAAGATGGACCTTGTTCCGAAAAGAATGTGGGATAAGGTTATTCAGTACTTCCGAAATGAACTACCTTACATTCCTTATCTTTTTATGCTACCTATTTCTGCAAAGAAAAACCTTTTTGTTTTCGATGCTATAAGAATTGCAATAGATGGATACAAGCGGAGTAGCCAGAAAATGAATAACGAGACGCTGAATGATATTCTTCGTGAGGCAGTTTCGAATTTCCCGCACAAAAGGATTGGCAAAAAAAGAGTTTTTATGAACGGATGCAGACAAGTTGCCAATAGCCCGCCGGTTGTTGTTTTCTACACGAATTTCCCTTCCGATATAGCCGCAGAATATGTAAGATACCTTGAGAAAAAGATAAGAGAACATTTTTCGCTCTTGGGAATTCCAATGGTTATGAAATTTAGGAAACGGAAACAATGATGGCTTATTTCATTTCCTTCCTTGCTGGATTTTTCTCCGGTGCAATCCCATATGGGTATATTATAGGGAAGACTAAAGGGATTGACATTAGAAAGCAAGGGAGCGGTAATATAGGTTTCTCGAATGTTTTCAGAGTAGTGGGGAAGCCTGAAGGAGCGATAGTACTTGTTCTCGATATTGCAAAAGGTTTATTACCTGTTCTTTTTTTTAGTAGATACTTTGGATACAATTATGGCTTAGTTGCCGGCATTTTTGCGATGTTGGGACATATGTTTACACCCTGGCTAAAATTCAAGGGGGGTAAAGGTGTTGCAACTGGGCTGGGTGTGTTTATTGGACTCGCTCCCACATCGGCTCTTCTTGTTTTTATTGTGTGGTTGGTTGTTGTTGCGGCAACAAGGTATATTTCATTAGGTTCTGTTGCAGCAGCAGTTGCACTTCCACTTCTTATATTCTTCAGCAAATTTCTCATAAGGGACGAATACAATATATATGTTGAGATTCTAACGATTTTTGTGTGTGTACTTGTTATTATACTACACAGGAAGAATATCAAGCGATTGTTCAAGGGCGAGGAGAGAAAGTTTAGTTTTAAGCATAAAGGATAGAGGATAATAGAGGATAAAGGATAGAGGATGAGACAAGTTAGAAGTGAAGAGAACAAAGACATGAGACAATGAAAGGCGAAATTACGAAACTTGGAAATTGGGAAAATGAGAATAGCAGACCAGAGATATGAGACATAAGACATGAGACAATGAAAGGCGAAATTACGAAAGCGTATGTGTGGGAGAAAAAGAGTTTTATTGGTTGAATTTGTTGGATTGGTGAAACCTGAAACAAATGTTTTCTCTGTGACTCTGTGGTGAAATTGTTTGGAAATTGCGAAAATGAGATTGCTTCGGCAGAAATTAAGGGAGAAAACTCGCAATGACAGGAAACGACAGGAACGTTTCAAACGATATAAAGGAATGAAAGAGTAGAAATCACACGTGTACAAAACGTGTAAACTATGTAAGAGGTAGGTGAATGATGCGTATTGCAATATTGGGTGCGGGAAACTGGGGAACTACTCTTGGATTGTTGCTCGCCAACAAAGGGTTTGATGTAACCTTGTGGGAATACTTCACGGATAGGGCAGAAGAATTGAAAAATAATAGAGAAAATAAGCGGTTTTTGCCCGGATTTCCTTTTCCTTCGAACCTCACGACTACTTCATCATTAGGCGATACCGTTATAAACAGAGAGATGTTGGTTTTTGCGATTCCCTCGCACACGGTTCGCTCCGTTATGAGACAACTCAGTGATTGTCAGATTGGAAATCCGTTATTGGTAAGTGTTGTCAAGGGTATTGAGGACGGTAGTTTGTTGAGAATGTCAGAGGTTATAGAGGAGGGTCTTCCAAATAGATTCAGACAAAAGGTAGTTGTTCTGTCGGGACCGAGTATTGCAAATGAGGTAGCGTGGAAAATGCCAACAACGGTTGTTGTAGCCAATAAGGATTTGGGTGTTTGTAGAGAAATCCAACAAATTTTTTCAACGTCGTTCTTCAGGGTCTATACAAACGAGGATAAGATTGGAGTAGAACTGGGTGGTGCAGTTAAAAATGTCATCGTTATTGCTGCAGGAATTTGCGATGGTATGAATTTGGGTGCGAATACAAAATCTGCACTTCTTACAAGGGGATTAGCCGAGATAAAAAGGCTTGGTACTGCACAGGGAGCCAGGGAAATCACTTTTTCAGGTCTTTCAGGAGTTGGAGACTTGATAACAACGGCATTCAGCAAACACAGCAGAAATCGCTTCGTTGGTGAAGAACTTGGCAAAGGGAGAAGGCTCGATGATATACTCAAACGAATGGTTATGGTGGCAGAGGGAGTTAAAACTACTCATTCGGTGAATAGACTTGCCGAGAAACTTGGAGTTGATATGCCAATAGCAACGGAGGTTTATAATGTTATTGTTCAGGGAAAGTCGCCAAAACAGGGTGTCTATGACCTGATGAACAGAGAATTAAAAGGTGAGAACTGGTAAAAATTGTCAAAAGATAATTTATGATTACACCGATTTCATAAATAAAACTACACGGATAGATCAAGAATTACGACTATGCAAAGGAGGGAGAATTGAAAGATAAGGTTTATTATACACCTCTCGAGGTTTCGAAGGCACTTAGCATAGAAACATATGTGCTCAGGTACTGGGAAACACAGTTTCCTTTCCTGAAACCAGAAAGGACAAAATCAGGTTGGAGGAGATATAAGAAAGAAGACATATCAAAGGTCATTCTGATAAGAAAACTTCTCTATGATGAGCATTTTACGATTGAGGGAGCAAAAAGAAGGCTGAAGGAGTTGCAGAAGAAAGAGGAGTTGAATCTTGAAGAGCCATTTCAGGATGTAAGAAAATCCAGTATCTTCAAAGAAATAAGGGAAGATCTGGAAAAAATGCTCGAGATGCTATCGTGATGATTTTTGTGCTTGACAACTTTTTTTTAGTGTGTTATGAGTTGCAGAAGAGTGCATAATGAGAGGAGGTGATACATAGTTTCCGTTTACATTATTCATTTTTGGAAACAATAAAGGAGGCAGTATGTGTAAATTCAAATTTTTAGTGTTTCTCATAGTTGCTGCATTGCTTTCCTGTTACAAGATTCCATCCAAGGCACCTGAATGGGAAATAAGGATTAACATTCCACTTGGCGATACAGTGGTAACCACCCAGGATATTGTCAATGATACTTCGATAAACCATAAATTGACAATTGAAATAGATTCAATTTATAATGATACCCTCTGGACGGTGTTCCACTATTCAGACACTGCAAAGGGTCGCTACTATAGCCAGAGCGGTGATACCGTCGTATCAATAACTGTGCACCAGAAGGTCAGCAACAATATTGACACACTTAACAGTCATTTTAACAGTCTTGCGCGGATGGTTATTACCAGAGTATATGTCCACGGACGATGCGATACAACATTCTATGGGAGGGCAACTTTGTATCTGACTCCACCGGATTCATTTCAGCATTTCATACCTTTCACCGATACTTTCGATATAACTATTCCGGCAACGCAGCATCTTGATACGACACTTATTTTCAAGATAGATAGTTTTCCATTAGGTCCCTATAGAGACGATATTACCTTACATCACGATTCAGGTTCCATAAATGTTGACACGGCTTCAGGATACGCTAAAATGCCGATCGATTTTCTTGCCAGGGGTGATACTATTGTCACATTCTTGAAAGCAGTAAGCATCGATTCGTCACTTCAGACGAATAAGGACAAAAAGTATTTGAAGAAAGTGATTGTTCATCTTGTGTTTATGAATAGAACTGCCGCAGAATTTACCGGAAACTTCCGCATTGGAACAAAGGACTCATCTGTTGTCTGGACTTCTCGGCAAACGACCGTAGGCGCAGCAGATCATGATACTGCAACAGGTTTTACCTATCTTGATGCAGACCCAACAATAACAACTATTGACGATACACTTACCTCCGATTATGTTAAAATGACGGATGAGGATTCTCTATACTGGAAAGCAGACCTTACTATTCCACCATTGGGAAAAGTATTTTTAAGACCCGAAGATTGGGTCAGGATGTATGGTTACGTTTCGCTTATTCTCTGGCTAGACCCGGATTCTTTGGGGGGTGAAGAATGAGAAAAGGTATACTGATATTTGCTTTAATAGTTCTGCTTGGTAGTGTCCAAGTGTACGGTCATTTTATGTATCAGAGTGACTGCGAATGGTTAACCACTCCATCAACCTATGGTCCGAATGCCGTATTTTACAATCCTGCTTTGCTTTCATATCCAAAGAATCCTGGATTCAGTTTGGAATTTATAAGGATTGGTTTTGATTTTACCAATAATACTTTTTCTATTTCGGACTGGAATAAGTTTGTTGATAAGGATACACTTGATGTAGACTATAAATCAACCTTATTGGACCTAGTTCCTTCCGATGGTTTTGCTGCAACTATCGGAGCTAATCTTGGTTTACTTGGAGTGAAAATTGGAGATTTTGCCTTCTGCCCCAGAATTGTATCAGGCTCAAATCAGTTCATTCCAAAAGATGTTATAGACCTTGGTTTATATGGAAATGAACTGGGAAGGACTTATAACTTCACCGGAACAAGAGCTGAGGTAATGGCGTATAATGAGTTTGGAATAGGTTATTCCAAACCCTTCAAGGTTGGTGAGGACAAAACACTCTATGCAGGTATTTCCCTTTCATATGTGAGGGGTATCTTCTATGCCGAGGCAGAAAGAATAAACGGGACGTTCATATCAGACAGTCTTTTCATAGAAGCAGACATAGATACCTTCCGATATAAATACTCATTCTCGGGTTGGGGGAAAAATCAGGGCGTTTCATCAAACATAGGTTTTGCAATGGATGTGAATAAATATACTTTGGTAGATATTTCATTCAGGAACTTACTCTCCACTGTTGGATGGGTACACGATTTGAAAACAGGTTACTTTGCTGGACATCTTGATCCGATAAATGTCATCAGGTATCTCACCGTGTATCATAATCTCCCTATGCCTGCTGATAGTGAGAAATGGGATGAAGCATTTGAAGAATTCTACGACATAGATACATCCAGTGCGGAGCAGGAGTTTAGCGTCCGTCTTCCCATCCTTATGAATGTAGGTTTATCATATCAGAAGTCCGAAGCATGGAAACTCTTTGCGCAATATGAGCAAGGATTCAAACAGGGCGCACTGACGACAACGACACCAAAACTTACATTGTCGGGTGAGTATAATCCCTGGAAGGTAATGCCTTTAAGAGGTGGGTTCTCGTTTGGGGGTCAAGAGACATTTGCTTCGATGATAGGATTTGGTTTTCTTTTTGACCAGTTTTATATGGATTTCGGATATGGTCAACATAAGGGTGTCTTTATGGGAGCAAAGGGTCAATCTCTTGCGTTCGATGTAGGAATTAAATCCTCCCTAAAAGCTAGGATTTATGGAACGGTCAGAGACTCAGTTACATTAAAACCACTCATTGCGGATATTGCTTACAGAATTGGAAGCAGAAAAGGGAAACGGGCTTCAGAAAAAGATGGAACCTATGGTTTTAGTGTTCCCGCTGGGAAACTTTACACAGTTTCGAACAAGGAAGATTACTATGAAAGAAAAATTACGAAATCGGTTGAGGCGGGTCAGAGTGTAAGACAGGACATCCTTCTCGTTCCAAAGTATGGAATCGTCGTCTGCACTGTAATGGATAGTATAACGAGCACACCTTTAGCTGCAAAGATTATTGTGAGTGCTGGAAAAAAGAGTAATGAGTTTACGGCGAACAAACAAGGAAATGCTAAGATTAGACTCCTTGCCGGTGATTACAAATTCGACGTTTCCTATCCTGATTATTCACCTATGATAAGAAAAGTCACTGTCCCGAGAGGAGTCGAAGTTCAGAAGGTTTTCAGACTTCTCAAGGCCGGAGGTGTAATCAAAGGTCTTGTATATGATGCGAAGACAAAGGAACCTGTTCCAGCAAGCATAACTGTCGTTGATAAAAAGACCGGTAAGGAGATAAAAACACTTACAGCCTCCGAAGCAGGTGCTTACAATGTGGCACTCAAGAAGGGAACGTATCTACTAAAGGTTACTCCTGGAAAGAAGGAATACATTTATCAGGAAGCCACTATTCCACTTGCATCAGGCGAGACAGTTAATAAGGATTTTGCACTGCTTAAGAAGAAGATGAAATTTGTCTTCCACAACATTCTTTTCGACTTTGATAAGGCAACGTTGAGACCTGAATCCTATAGTGTTCTCGATAGCCTCGGGAAGATAATGATTGAGAATCCTACAATAGTTGCAGAACTTAGCGGTCACACAGATGCAAGGGGTTCGAGAAGTTATAACCAGAGACTCAGTCATAGAAGGGCAAACTCCGCAAGAACTTACATTCTTCAACAGTGGCACATCAACCCTGCGAGAATCATTGGAAGAGGATACGGTGAGGATAGATTGGTCATCAAGCGTGCGCGCAATGAAGCCGAACATCAACAGAATAGAAGGGTTGAATTTACTGTCATAAGAGAACTCAAGTAAAATTACTGGTTTTTCTGTGGAAAGATAGCCGACGCTCTCGCGTCGGCTATCACATTTGTTACCAGTAAGCACAGGTTTAGAGTGTTTTATAAAGAGTGCAAGGATTCTGAATAGCAATACTTCACCTATTGGAATGGTATATACCAAGTTTGTTATTCAGACGATAGATGGTCACATTTTATACATAAAATGCGAAAACCACAACAATTATTGCGGTTCCACCATTTTTCCTGTTGCTAAAGTTCTGTATATTCATATAGCTGTTTTCTCACCGTGAATTCTGTGCTGAACCGCATACTCTCTATTGTCTGAATTAAAGGCAATAGTTTAAAATCCTTGACATTTTACTCACTTTTTAGTATAATATATCAATATGAAATCAGTTTACAAATGACTTTTTTCGAATTTTAAAGGAGGTTTTGAAATAAAAGACGAGACAAAGACAAAGGAAGAATTGATGGAAGAGATTGCCGAACTTAGAAAAACTGTTGCGGATGTAAAGGAATCCTTTGAGATTAACATAAAGGCTGAAAAGGAATTAGAAAAGAGTGAGAAGAAATATAGCAAACTCTTTAATAAAATCGCAGATCCCATTTTTATATTCGACAAAGATACTCACCATTTTCTTGATTTCAACGAAGCGGTTTTGCAGGTTTATGGTTATTCTGCCCATGAATTAAAATCAATGACACTTTTTGACCTTTATCCTCCCGAGGATTTCGAGAAACTGAAAAATGGTAATTTAGGCGAAAAGGATGTTGACATAGATTTTACATACAGCCACATAACCAAGTATGGACAACGGATATTTGTTGAGGTTCTTTCAGATGAAATTGAATATGATGGTAGACCGGCGTGGATCAGTATTGTAAGAGATATTACTGAGATGACGAAAGTGCGAGAAAAGCTTTTGAAATCTCAGAAAAACCTTAGGATGAGGGTTAATGATAGAACGAATGAATTGATCGAGATTAATGAACAGATGGAAAGAGAGATAAACGAGAGAAAGAAGACGGAAGATGAACTCAAAGGGAGTTTTGAAAAATTACAGAAAACATTGGAAGGTGTTGTTCATGCAATGGCAATTGTGGTCGAAGCAAGAGACCCTTATACTGCTGGTCATCAGAGAAGGGTTGCAGAACTTGCGACTGCTATTGCGAGGGAGATGGATTTGCCAGATGACCAGATAGAAGAGATAAGAATTGCTGGTTTGTTACATGATATAGGAAAAATTTCCATTCCGTCAGAAATTTTGTCAAGGCCTGGGAAACTTTCAAAGACGGAATTTACTTTCATCAAGGACCATCCGCAGGTGGGTTTTGACATACTGAAAGGAATTGAATTTCCCTGGCCAATTGCTCGAATAGTTCTTCAGCACCATGAAAGACTGGATGGTTCAGGATATCCGGGTGGTCTTGAAAAGGATGAAATTATGCTGGAAGCCAAAATTTTAGGTGTTGCCGATGTTGTTGAAGCAATGTCCTCGCATAGACCATATAGACCTGCTCTGGGTATAGACAAAGCACTGGGGGAGGTACTTGAAAACAGGGGTGTTCGTTATGCAAGAGAAGTTGTGGACACCTGCCTTAAGCTTTTTGCCGACAATATTTTTAGCTTTGAAGAGAAGTAAATACCTTTTTAGATAGTCAGCAAATCCCGTCATTACAATTCACGTACGCTATCTGACTTGCAATAACCCGATTTACAGGTAATTAACTCTGAATTACTAAATAGTCAGTAAACTCCGTCATTGCGAGCCTGAACGAAGTAAAGGCGTGGCAATCTCATATTGACTGGGAGCGAATAGGGGATTGCTTCGCATAAGCCGAGTAAGCCCCGTGTAATAGGAAAATGTTTTGTGCATAATGTTATTACACAGGGCAAGAAGAGTTACTCGCAATGACACCCTTAGAGGAGAATGTAACGGGGTTTACTGATTATTTACTCTGAATTATGCTTCGATTTTATCGATCTTTAGCTATTATTAATAGAACTGCTTCCGTTTTTTAAGTTCGAAAGCTCATTCGTGAGTGACTCTAAAGCCTTGTAATCGTTACCAACATTATAATACAATTCTTCGAGTTCGTGCTTCAACTCACTAATTTCCGTAAGTGTCTGTTTAATTACATCTGCGTTTTTGAAGGTCTCAGGGACCAAGAGCAATTTCTCTTTTTCTTCGATCTGATTTTCTTTTCCGATGATTGCATCTTCTAGTTTTTCTATCTTGATTTTGATTTTATATATTTGCTGCCTTTTTTCTGCCTCCAGCCTTTTATTGTGTTTTACAGTTTTCTTAGGTTTTTGAGACGGCTTTTGTGTTTTTGTCTCTTCATCCGCTTTCCTCTTCTCAAGATAATATGAATAGTCACCAAGGTATAACTTCAGTTTCTTGTTTTCTATTGTAACAGTTTTACTGCACACTCTATTCAACATAAAACGATCGTGAGATATAAGGACAATAGTTCCCGAGAATTGACACAGGGCTTCTTCAAGGACTTCCTTGCCCTGTATGTCAAGGTGTCCTGCTGGTTCATCCAGTAGTAAGAGATTCCCTGGTTTCAAGAGCATTTTTGCAAGTTTCAATCTACTTTTTTCTCCACCTGAAAGCACTTTTATTTCTTTATCTACGCTGTCTTTCGAAAAAAGAAAAGCAGCAAGATAAGTTCTCAAGTGTAATATGTCGAGTTCTGGTGCTGTTAGTTGAGCTTCGGAGAGAACAGTGTTTGCCTTTGCTTCCAGTGTCAAATCCTGATTCGAAAAAAACTGTAGCGAAACACTATATCCTGTTTTTACCTCACCTGTTTCAGGTTTCTCTTTGCCTGCAATAATGCGCAGGAGTGTAGATTTTCCAATGCCGTTTGACCCAACAAGCCCAATTTTGTCACCTCTTTCTATTGTGTAATTAATATTCTTAAGAACTAAGTTCTGATTATAGGATTTTGAGATATTCAAAAGATTAACTACTTCTATTCCACTTCTTCTGGGTTGCGGAAAAGTGAAGTTCATCTGCTTCGTCTCTTTAGGTATTTCAACCATTTTCATCCTTGTAAGCATTTTTTTTCTGGTTCTCACCTGTTTCCTCATATCCTTCTTTGCTCTAAATTTGTTGATGAAGTGGCGTATCTCAGCTATGCGTTTTTTCTGTTCGAAGTATTTTTTTCTTATTGTTTCTTTCGTTTGAGATTTTTCAAATAGGAAATCTTCATATGTGCCAAGGTAGCTTTTTATCTTCCCTGAAGAAAGCTCACATATTCTTCTCGTGAACTTGTTCAGGAAATATCTGTCATGGGTAACTGTAAGAATAATGCCTTTGAATTTGGAAAGAAAAGCTTCGAGCCAATCTAGGGTTTCCAGATCAAGGTGATTCGTTGGTTCATCCAGGAGGATAATATCTGGATTCATTAGAAGGATATGGGAAAGTACCGCTCGCATCTGCCATCCACTACTGAAGGTATCTATTGACCTGGAAAAATCATTTTCATCGAAACCAAGGCCTACTAGAATTGTCTTTGCCTCGTATTCTTTCTGGAACCCGTTAAGTTCGTTGTATTCGTTGTTTAGAAGAGCATATAACTCTGCTTCTCGGGGCGTTTGATTTGTTTTCGATTCGAGATAGCGGAGTTCTCCTCTTACAGATAATAATTTCGTAAATCCTGAAAGGGTTTCTTCCATAAGCGTAGAGTCTTTTAGTCGAACGAGGTCCTGAGGAAGGTAACCAATTGTTGTGTTTTTTGGATAAAGCACCTGTCCACTATCCGCCGATAATTCGCCTTTTATGATTTTCAAGAGGGTTGTTTTGCCGGATCCGTTATAGCCTATTAAGCCAACTCTTTCATTATTCTTTATGTGAAGTGTTAAATCGGAGAATAAAGTGTTTCCTCCGAAGGTCTTGGTAAGTGATATTAAACTAATCATTTGATTTCAAATGAGTATAGTCGATTTGCCGAGTTCATTGGGTCTTTGAGTCGTTGTAAAAAGACTTTCATTTGTTTTCTATAATCACGATGGCAGTAGCTAAATTCTCAGTATCGGAGATGGAAACATCCAACTTTCTTTGTTTAAGGAGTTTTTTTGATTTACCTTTGATTATTAGAAAAGGTTTTCCCATTTTGTCGTTTGCTAATTCTATGTCTTTCCAACTGAGTATACGGATACCTGTTCCCAGAGCTTTCGAGAATGCCTCTTTTGCTGCAAAGTGACCTGCATAGCACACATAAGGTTTTTTCTTTGACTCACAGGTTGCAATCTCGGCGGGGAGAAAAATCCTTTTTGTGAATCTTTGTCCCCACTTCCTAATTGCTTTTCTTATCCTGGCTACTTCAACAATATCAATCCCAATCGTCATAGTGCATATATAAGCCATTTTTTCCTCAATGTCTATGAAAAAAGACTTGACAAATGAAAAAACTTTGATAAAATGCATAAATGGATTATTACTCAATTTTAGGAGTGAGTAAGAACGCAACAACGGTAGAAATAAGAAAAGCATATTTGTCTCTGGCAAGGAAGTACCACCCTGACAAGCATTCGAATGATGGAGATGTTCGTGAGATGCACGATAAGTTTTCGATGATTGTGCAAGCATACAAAGTGTTGTTGGATGACAAGAAGAGAGCGGAGTATGACAAAATCGTAAGCAGTGCATCCTACAAGAAAAAGGTTGAACAAACGCCAAGCAGTATTCAGGCAAAAATGGCTTTCAAAAACGGTCTGGAATTCTATAAAAAGGGTGATTTCTGGAGGGCAGAGAAATATTTTAGGTCTGCAATGTCACTTTTTCCTGATAAGGCACTTTACAAGAGTTATTTTGGTTTGTCCCTGGCAAGACAGAAAAGAAGAAGTAACGAAGCTATAAAATTCTGTCAGGAAGCAATTGAAGAGGAGTTGTACAATTCGCACTTTCACGTTAATCTAGGGATTGTTTACAGGATCCTTGGACAAACGGAAAAGGCAATTAAGTGTTTTAATGATGCCCTTGCATGGAATGAGGATGACAAACGTGCACACAATGAGATTGGCAAACTAAATAAAAACAATAAAAAAGGTAGAGGATTTTTCTCCCGTTTTCTAAAAAAAGGAGGATAGATGGGTGAAGGTTTTGTTGATTATAAGGCAATGCTTGAGAAAACGGTTGGGAACGTACTTGGTGCTTTTGCAGCTAGTATAGTAGGTGTGGATGGGATTTCGCTTGCTGATTTTTGCAAGGATGAATCCTATGACCAAACAGTTTTCGACGCTGAAATTGCCACCATTATTTCTACCGGGGGCAATGCAATAAGAGGTACCCAGGCAGGAGAATTAAGAGAGATTATCCTTACTACGGATACAACAACAATTATTGTTCGTACTATTGGTAAAGACTATTTTGTTATGATTGTGTTGCGTGGAGAATCGCAAAACATGGGCATTGCCAGACTTTCTTTGAAAAAGGTATCTTCAGAAATTGAAGAAACGCTTCTCTAATTTATTCTTTCAGATTAGTTTGTGGTTAGAATTGCAATAAAGAGAATACCAGCACTTTTTTATGTGTTTTTTATTGGTGCAGGTATCATTTTTTCGCATTTCACTCATTTAAGTATAATCACAACAATATTTGTCCTCCTTGTCAATTTCTTCATTATATTAATACTTCATATCTTCCTGAAGAGACGATATCTATTTCTAATCGACATTATTTTGATATTTTCACTGTTTCTGTGTGGAGCGATTATGCTTTCCGTAAGAGACGCTGTCCCTTATGACGAGCATGTTAGTAATGTAGAAGGTAAGTACTGTGGAATTGTATTGGATAATCCAGAGGCTGCAGCAGGGAATGTCGTATTAAAAGTTCGACTTGTCGATGAGAAAGATGGATGTTTTCTCCCCGCAATTGTGAAGATTTATGTGCAAAAGTTTCAAAGCGAAATAGGTTATGGTGATGTTGTCCTGTTCTACGGAGTGCTCAAGAAGGCAAGAGGAGTGCGAAATCCAGGTGGATTCGATTATGCTTCCTATCTTAAAAGAAGAAGTGTAGATTATATTTCTTACATAAAACCTGATAATATATTGTATGTAGCGCATATCAGAGGGAACCCTTTTTTTCAAAAACTCATCCTTCCGTTGAAAATATACTGCATACAAGTAATCTCTCATAACCTGAAGGGAACGCACCGTGCCCTTCTGGAAGGTTTAACTCTGGGAATAAGAGGAGAGATACCGCAAGAGTTAAAACAAGTGTTTTCCAACGCAGGTGTCGTTCATATACTTGCGGTGAGTGGTTTGCATGTTGGGATCATTTCATTTTTCCTGTTTATTCTTCTAAGGAGTTTACGTTTTTCTTTCAATACATCGATTGTAATTTCCTGTTTCTTTCTTATTATCTATGGTTTTCTGACAGGTTTGAGAGCACCTGTCGTCAGATCTACAATTATGTTTGTTTTTATAATGCTTGGACTTTTAAGTCAGAAGCGAATAATTCTTGCAAATTTGATAGCACTATCGGCTATTATTATTCTTGCTCTTGATCCCACTGAGCTTTTTGATGCAGGATTTCAACTGTCGTATGCCGCCACATTTTCCATTGTCTTTTTCAATCAAAAAATATACAATATATTTCCTCTGGGTTTAAGAAAACAAAAATTATTAAGAAATTTCATCTTGCTTCCATTCTCGGTTTCGCTTGCTGCACAGCTTGGAACTGCCCCCATTGTTGCCTACTATTTTTTCAAGTTGCCATTAGCAGCCTCTATAGCAAACCTGGTTGTCGTTCCGTTAGTGTCGCTTGCCATCCCAACAGGTTTTCTTTCAATGGCTGGCGCAGCGATACATCCTGTCATAGCAAAAGTGCTTACGGGAGCGAATTGGATTTTTCTTGACTTCATCATAAAGATATCTAATTTTTTCTCATCCATTCCATATCTTCTTGTTAGGACAGGACGACCATCGATTCCTTTTCTTTTGATTTACTATCCGGGTATTTTCTTACTGTTTTTCCTAAAGGGCATCAAGAGGATAAAGTTCATAGTATTTGCATCGCTGTTAGTTTTAAATATTTTTGTTTTCTCAAAAGTATGGTCTATTTGTCATCCCGTCTTGAGCATTAATTTTTTTGATGTCTCTGAAGGAGATGCATCTTTCCTGGAATTTCCAAATGGGGTCTGTTGCCTTGTGGATGGTGGAAGGAGAAGTGCATATGTAGATTATGGTGAGAAAGTAATAACTCAGTTTTTGCATTCAAAAGGTATTAATAAGATAAATACTGTGATAGCTACACATCCGGATGTAGACCATTATGGCGGACTCATTGCTGTTATCGAAAATTTTCAGGTGGATAGACTTCTGATAAATGGGTCAGAGAAACTGACGTTTCTCTATACGAAACTACTCGAGACCGCAAAGAAAAAAGAGGTTCCCGTATTCAACATACACAGGGGAGAGGTGCTCTGGATTGGATACTACCCTCTATACGTGCTTAATCCACCTATTTTGAAGGGATGCAATCTACCCTCAAACGAAGGATCAATAGTTTTCAAGTTTGGGTATGGGGACATAACATTTTTATTCACGGGTGATTTTCCTAATAGAATTCTGAAGTTGCCTTCTGCTTTGCTACCTTCCACGGTTCTTAAGTTTCCACATCACGGCGCAAGGCTTACAGATGAAAGAGAGTTTTTAAGCGTCGTTCATCCTGAAGTTACAACCATATCTGTAGGGGAAGGGAATTTTTACGGACATCCGGCAAAAGAAAACCTTGCTATCTTAGATTCCTTAAAAAGCAAAGTTTATAGAACAGACAGGGATGGAGCAATTATATTTCGAACAGATGGGAAAGAGATATGGACTAAAACAATGGTTAAATGATCACTAAAGCTATTATTTCCTTATACCTACGGAATTAGCTATACATTATGGATTTCCACTTTCGCGTGAATGACGAAAGGGAATGTAAAGGAAGGTATTTTCTTGGTATTTTGAAAAATTACAATAAAAACACTTGACAATTTTCGATTTGTGTGTATAATATAAAATTCTGTAAATAGTGCTGTCCTGTAGTTAAGGTATTGGCAGCATTGTGATTAGGCAGTCTTGCCTGATTTCAGAAATGAAAAGAGACTGTGATGGAGAGTTACATATTTATTTTGGAAAAAAAATCGGAGGTGTAGGAAAATGGCAAAGGAGAAGTTTGCGAGGACTAAGCCGCATGTGAATGTGGGTACGATAGGGCACGTGGATCATGGTAAGAGCACATTAACGAGTGCAATGACGAAGGTACTGGAGAAGGATGGATTAGCGACATATGTACCATTTGACGATATAGACAAGGCGCCGGAAGAGAAGGCGAGGGGAATAACGATACAATTAGCGCACATAGAGTATGAGACTAAGTTACGGCATTATGCTCATGTAGATTGTCCTGGTCATGCGGATTACATCAAGAATATGATAACTGGTGCTGCACAGATGGATGGAGCGATACTGGTAGTGAGTGCTCCTGATGGTCCTATGCCGCAGACGAGGGAGCACATATTATTGGCGAGGCAGGTAAACGTTCCGAGCATAGTAGTATTTATGAACAAGACGGATATGGTAGATGATGCTGAGTTATTGGATTTAGTGGAGTTAGAGTTACGGGAGTTACTGACGCAGTATGAGTTTCCAGGGGATGACATACCGATAGTACGTGGTAGTGCATTAAAGGCATTGGAGTGTGAGGATGAGTGTGATGCATGGAAGTCGATAAGGGAGTTATTGGATGTAGTAGACAGTTATATACCTACGCCGGTTCGTGATGTAGACAAGCCATTTTTGATGAGTGTAGAGGATGTATTCAGCATAACTGGTAGGGGTACAGTAGGTACTGGTAGAGTAGAGCGTGGTCGTATAAAGGGTGGTGATTCGGTAGAGGTAGTGGGATTAGGTTTACATCGTAAGACGGTGGCGACTAGTTTAGAGATGTTCAGGAAGGAATTGGACTATGCGGAAGCAGGAGACAATGTGGGGGTATTATTGAGGGGAGTAGAGAAGGATGAATTAAAGCGTGGTATGGTAGTAGCGGCACCTGGGACGATAACGCCTCATCGTAAGTTCAATGGCAAGGTATATGTATTAAAGAAGGAGGAGGGAGGTCGTCACACGCCATTTTTCAAGGGATACAGGCCACAGTTTTATTTTAGGACTACGGATGTGACAGGGGATGTGACATTACCGAAGGAAGTAGAGATGGTAATGCCGGGTGACAATGTGGAGATGGATGTAGAGTTAATAGCAGACATAGCGATGGAGAAGGAGTTAAGGTTTGCCATCAGGGAAGGTGGGAGGACGGTAGGAGCCGGAGTAGTTACAAAAATTAACGAATAGGTGAATGATGCGAGAAATTATAACACTTGAATGCAAAGAATGCAAACACAGGAATTACACAACCACAAAAAACAAGAGAAAACACTCTGAAAGAGTAGAATATAAGAAATACTGTCCTTTTTGTAAAAAACATACGAAGCATAAGGAAACACGGTAGGTCTGTAGCTCTAACGGATAGAGCACCGGACTCCAAATCCGGGGGTTGGGGGTTCAAATCCTCCCAGGCCTGCCATAGAATAATGATGTATTGAAACACAAAAATTGGAGAAAGGTTTATTAGATGGCAAAAGTGATTCAGTTCATTAGAGAAGTAAGAATAGAACTCATAAAGGTTACTTGGCCCAAAAAGGAAGAACTCGTTGGTTCAACCACGGTAGTTCTGATAGTCTCGGTTATTCTTTCCGTTTTTCTATGGATTATAGACACAGTAATATACAAAATAATCGCATTTGTTCTTTCAAGGTAAAAATATGAAGAAATGGTACATAGTTCAGGTTTTTACTGGACAGGAAAAGAAAATTCAAAAACTGATAGAGGAAAAAATAGCTATTCAGGGAAAAGAAGAAGAGTTTGGCCACGTTTATATTCCAGTGGAGAATGTCGGGAGGATTAAAAATAGAGAAAAGGTTGTTACCGAAAGAAGGATTTATCCTGGATACATTGTAATTGAAATGGAACCTATGGATGAAAACTTTAGATTCATAAGGAACATAACTGGTGTTATGGACTTCCTTGGTAGGGATGATCCTCAGGCATTATCAGAAGAAGAAGCTCAGAAAATGGTCGAGATTATGGAGACGAAAATAAACAGGATTTCAAGAGAGATTCCATTCCAGAAAGGGGATTCCGTTAGAATAATCGATGGTCCATTCCTTGAGTTTAATGGAATGGTTGAAGATGTTTATCCGGATCGAGAAAAGGTTAAGGTCGTTGTTACGATTTTCGGAAGGCAAACACCGGTTGAATTGAATTTTTTGCAGCTTAAACTTCTGTGAAGATGAAGCAAGAACGGAAAGATAGAAATTACGAAAATAGGAGGAGTGTTGCAGTTACTAATTTCGCAATTACCAAATTTCAGCTGTATCATATCTTAATTTTTTGATGGAGGGTTTATGGCAAAGAAAGAAGTTGTGAGAAATATCAAGTTGCATGTTCCGGGTGGTGAAGCAACTCTTGCCCCTCCGGTTGGCCCTGCTCTTGGACAACATCTGCAGGATCCAATGAAGTTCTGTCGTCAATTCAATGAGAAGACAAAAGGAAAAGAAGGACTGATTATTCCCGTTGTAATCAGCGTATACAAGGACAAGACATTTTCGTTTATTACAAAGACACCACCTGCTTCGATACTCCTTAAAAGGGCTGCTTCTCTGGCAAAGGGTTCTCCGACTCCTAACAAGGAAAAGGTTGGTAGAGTTACGAAGGAACAGGTTAAAGAAATAGCGCAGCGGAAGATGGAAGACCTTAATGCTAATACAATCGAAGAAGCTATAAAAATCATAGAAGGGACTGCAAGAAGTATGGGGATTGTTGTAACCTAAATACCTGGAGAGAAAAACCAATGAAGTCCTACAAGAGAATCAAAGAGTTAAAAGAGAAATTGGAGAAAAAGGAATATGTTCTGGCTGAAGCGATATCGTTTGTAAAGGAAAACTCAAAAGTGAAATTCGATGAGACAGTTGAACTTACAATTAAATTAGGAATTGATCCGAGAAAATCGGACCAGATGGTCAGAGGAACCACTTTTTTACCGCATGGTACAGGCAAAAAGATAAAGATTCTTGTATTTGCGACGGAGGATATGGAAGAGGAAGCAAAAAAAGCTGGTGCAGATTATGTTGGCGGGGATGACTTGATCGAGAAAATCCAGAAAGGGTGGACGGATTTTGATTTAGCCATTAGTGTGCCGGAGTTCATGGCAAAAGTGGGGAAAATAGGTAAAATACTTGGTCCGAAAGGTTTAATGCCAAATCCAAAGGTAGGAACTGTTACGAAAAATATCCAGAAAGCGGTAGAAGATGCAAGAAAAGGAAGAGTGGAATTTAAGGTGGACAAGACAGCGAACCTTCATATGCCAATTGGAAAAGTATCGTTCAGCCTTGAGAAGATAGAGGAAAATGCACTAGAGGCACTGAGAGAGGTTGTTAGATTGAAGCCGGTAGCGTCAAAAGGAACTTACATAAAGAATGTTTATCTTTCTTCATCAATGGGACCTGGGATAAAGCTAAATGTGGGTGATGTTACCAAGGCTTTACGCTGATTAGTAGAAAATGAACACATAGGGGAGGAAATGGAAAGAGCAGCGATAAAAACAAAAAAACAAAGAGTTCTAAATCTGGAAGAAAAACTTAAAAAGGCAAAGGCATTCTACATTGTTGATTTTAACGGTCTTGGTGCTAATGATATGAATAGCTTAAGAAAGAAATTCAAGAGCGATAATTTTGAATATTTTGTAATCAAGAATACCATACTGAAACTTGCCAGTGAGAAACTTGGTTTTAATGAGGTCCTGGAAAATCTGACCGGACCAAATGCGATTTCAATTTCCTATGATGATGCTATTGGACCCGCGAAAGTTATCAATGAATATTATAAACAACATAAACTTCCAAAAGTCAAACTGTGCTACGTTGAAGGTCAGTGGTTGGCTGCGGATGGAGTTAGGAAAGTTGCCAACTTGCCATCAAAAGCTGTTCTTATTGGTCAAGTGTTGAATTTGTTTAATAGCCCGATAACGAGGTTTGTAAATGTTTTGAAGAATACATTGACGAATTTTGTTGTGGTTTTAGATGAGATAAGAGGAGCAAAAGAAAGTAAGCAGGAACCGCAGAAGGAAAAAATTAAAGAAGAGGTTAATACCCCGGAAGGGGAAAACTCTTCGGATACTAAAGAAAACAAACTTGAAAAGGAAACGGAAGAGTCAACCGAAGAACCAAAAGAAGAAGCAAGCAAGAAAAGAGAAGGAAAAGAAGACGGGGAAAATGCCACAGACGAAACAAAAAAATAAACTGGGCAAGGAAAAAGGAGGAAGGATGCCAAAAGTAAAAAAGGATGCAAAAAAAGAGGTGATGACTTTAATAGAAAGCATGACCGTTCTTGAACTTTCGGAGCTTGTAAAAGATTTGGAGAAAAAGTTTGATGTAAAAGCTCAAGCTCCTGTCATGCAGGTAGCGGCGGCTGCTGCAGATACTGGAGCAGAAGCAGTAGAAGAGCAAACGGAATTTGATGTCATTCTAAAAGAATTTGGTGACAAAAAAATACAGGTAATTAAGGAAGTCAGATCGATCACAGGACTTGGATTAAAGGAAGCGAAGGCACTTGTAGATGGTGCTCCTAAACCAGTAAAGGAGAAAATATCAAAAGAGGAAGCAGAAACAATAAAGAAACAACTTGAAGGTGTTGGAGCGACTATAACAGTAAAATAGAACTGATTTGCTGGATTCTTCGCATTAAAAACATATTGTGTATTAAAGCAGTGTTTGTAACCCATATGGTGAGAGTTCCATATGGTGTTGCACTGTAAAACCGCAAAATAAAGGAGTTTACCTTTGATTCCTAAAAGAAAGAGCTTTGCTAAGGTAGGTTCTTCACTTGATATTCCGAATTTAATTGGCCTTCAGCTAAATTCGTTCAATGATTTCCTGCAAGCCAAGGTCTCTCATGGTTCAAGAAAGACCAAAGGGTTGGAGGCTGTTTTTAGAGAAACTTATCCAATAGAAGATACTCATGGTCGTTACATTCTTGAGTACTTGAAATATTCCGTTGGAGAAACCAACTATACACCAGAAGAGGCAGTCGAGAAAGGTGTCAACTATGCAGCACCCCTGAAGGGCTTTTTTCGACTTGTAACAATGGGTAAGGAGAAGGAGATCGAAAAAGCTATAGAACAGGAGGTTTACCTTTGCGACCTTCCTGTGATGACTAGGACTGGAACATTTATTATCAATGGCGTTGAGAGAGTAGTCATAAGTCAGCTTCACCGCTCACCTGGTGCATATTTCTTTTCAACGGTTCACCCAACAGGAAAAAGGATATATATCGCACAAGTTTTACCCTACAGAGGTTCCTGGATTGAGTTCTCATTTGATACAAGAAATATCCTTTATGTAAACCTTAACAGGCGAAAAAAATTTCCCTTTACGATTCTCCTGAAAGCTCTTGGTTTTCAGGAGAATGAAGAGATAATCAAATGTTTTTTTCACACAAGAGTGGTTAAGGTTGGTGGAGAAGCGAATCTTGCGGAATCTCCTCTATTGGGAAAGTATGCTGCATCAGATGTTGTCAGTAGACTTTCAGGCGAGATCATTGCAGAAGCTGGCAGTAAAATTACACCATCTGTTCTCAATTCAATGTTCGTTTCAAAGATAAAGAAAGCTGAAATTGTGGATGTTGAAACTGATGATGCTATAGAATTGTTATCAACTACGCTTAAGAAGGACGGCGTAACCGGAGTGGACTTCGCACTGGAAAATATTTATTCGATTTTGAGAGGGACAAAACCTCCCAATGCTGAGAATGCGAAAAAATACCTTCTCAATACATATTTTTCCGAAGCAAAGTATAATATCGGTGAAGTTGGAAGGTACAAAATGGCAAGCAGGTTCGGCTATAGCATTAAGTCCCGACCGTTTACACTTACGAAAGATGATATCATCGATATAGTCAAGTACATATTCAAATTAACCGAGGGGGAAGGTTATCTTGATGATATTGACCATCTTGGAAACAGGAGGCTGAAAAGTGTTGGGGAATTACTGAACGATCAATTTAGAATTATTCTTACGAGGATGGGTCGTTCCACAAGAGAAAAGATGCTTCTAAGTGACAAAGGCGATTTGACCCCCAGCGACCTGATCAACGAGAGATACCTTTCGAGTTCGATAAGAAGCTTTTTTGCAACAAGTCAACTATCGCAGTTTATGGAACAAACAAATCCACTTTCAGAATTGACTCACAAAAGGAGACTTTCGGCGCTTGGTCCCGGAGGTTTAAAACGGGAAACAGCGAGTTTCGAAGTAAGGGATGTTCACTATAGCCATTATGGAAGAATTTGTCCGATCGAGACACCGGAGGGTCCTAACATTGGTTTAATCACTTCCCTTTCAACTTATGCGCAGATTAACAAATATGGTTTTATAACATCACCCTATATAAAGATTGAAAATGGAAAAGTTAAAAAGCAGATCGATCACTTAACCGCTGATGAAGAAGATAAGTATATAATTGCTCAAGCTAATACGCCAAGGAATCAAAAAGGTAAGATTAGTTCAAACGCAATTCTGTCAAGAAAAAGGGGAGATTTTCCAATTGTTTCACCGGTAGATATAGACTATATGGATGTTTCTCCAAAACAACTTGTAAGCACATCAGCATCTCTTATTCCTTTCTTAGAGCACGACGATGCAAATCGTGCACTGATGGGTTCCAATATGCAAAGACAGGCTGTTCCTCTGCTCATTCCAGAATCACCTATTGTAGGAACAGGAATGGAGTTCCGTGTTGCGGTAGATTCAGGAACAGTAGTTACTTCAAAAACAAATGGTATTGTCACGAAAGTAAGCTCGAACCTTGTAGAGATTGAACCAGTTAAAAAGAAAGGTGAAGTTGACATTTTCTCGAAGAATGTTTATGTGCTAAAGAAGTTCAAAAGAACAAATCAGAACTCATGTATTAACCAAAGACCTCTGGTAAAGGTTGGCGACTATGTACGCAAAAAGGAAGTAATTGCCGATGGGGCTGCGACAGAGAAGGGTGAACTTGCTCTTGGCACGAATTTCCTGGTCGCTTTTATGCCGTGGCGAGGGTACAATTTCGAAGATGCGATTATCGTATCCGAAAAAATGTTAAAAAACGACAAACTGACATCTATTCATATCGAGGAATTTGCAAGCGAGGTCAGGGAAACAAAATTGGGAGCGGAAGAACTAACGAGAGAAATTCCTAATGTCAGCGAGGAATCGGTTAAGAATCTTGATGAAAGCGGAATAGTGATGATAGGTGCGGAAGTAGAACCAGATGACATATTGGTTGGTAAGGTTACTCCCAAAGGTGAAACTGAACTCACACCTGAAGAGAAGCTATTGAGAGCAATTTTTAGAGAGAGAGCAGTTGAAGTAAGGGATACTTCCTTGAGAGTTCCACCTGGGGTTTCAGGTATTATAATAGATGTGAAAGTACTGAAGAAAAGATCAAAAAGGGACAAGATGGACTTGAAAGATACGCTTCTACTAAAAGAGTTAGAGAGAAAGGTAAGGGATGAAAAAAAAGAGCTTGCAAGAAAAAAAGATGCATATTTGATTGAACTACTGAATGGCAAAAAATGTTTGGCAACTCTCAAGAATAGGAGGGGCAAAACCATCTTTTTGAAAGGGAAAACATTCAACGAAGAAAGATTGCAGGAGCTTAACCTGAACGATTGTATATTTCCCGAAGATTCCGTTTACAACGAAGTTAATATTGCGGAGATCTATGAGAAGTATGAAGAGCGGATTGCCGAAATCGATAGAAACCATAAATTGAAAAAGGAGAATTTGTTCAGAGGGGACGAGTTACCTTATGGAGTTATTCAGAAGATAAAGGTTTTTGTTGCAGAAAGAAGGAGATTATCAACAGGGGACAAGCTTTCAGGGCGTCATGGAAACAAAGGTGTAATCGCAAAGATCGTGCCGGAAGAAGATATGCCTTATATGGAAGATGGAAGAACAGTCGAAATTATTCTCAATCCTCTGGGTGTTCCTTCAAGAATGAATCTGGGGCAAATTCTGGAAACTCATTTGGGTAGGGCGGCTGCTGCACTTGGTTATAAAGTAGCCAGTCCGATTTTCGAAGGTGCAACAATAGATGAGATAAAAGCAGAATTGAAGGCAGCGAAATACTCAGAAGATGGAAAAGCTTTGCTATATGATGGTTTTAGCGGTGAACCTTTCAAAAGTAAGATTACTGTCGGGTATGCTTATATGATGAAACTTTCTCATATGGTTGATGATAAGATTCATGCAAGAAGCAGTGGTCCATATTCATTGATTACACAACAACCGCTTGGAGGAAAGGCTCAGTTCGGAGGGCAGAGATTCGGAGAGATGGAAGTTTGGGCACTGGAGGCTTACGGGGCTGCATATTCGCTCCAGGAAGTGCTGACAGTGAAATCGGATGATGTTAGCGGAAGAACTCATCTATACGAAGCCATAATTAAGGGAGAGAATCCACCTGAACCTGGTTTGCCTGCATCCTTTAATGTTCTGATAAAGGAACTACAGGGATTGTGCCTTGATATTGAACTTGGAAAGGAAAAAGTCTAAGAGGGGGTGTATGAATTGTTAATTGGAATGCAGAGTAAAAATGTAACTCCCAAAGATTTTGATTATATAAAGATTAAATTAGCTTCCCCTGAAGTAATAAGAAGCTGGTCTTATGGTGAGGTGAAGAAACCCGAGACCATCAACTATAGAACGCAGAAGCCGGAAAAAGAGGGCCTCTTTTGCGAAAGAATTTTCGGACCAGTGAAGGATTTTGAATGCAGTTGTGGTAAGTACAAACATGTGAAGTACAGAGGAGTTGTTTGTGAAAGATGTGGAGTCGAGGTAGCACTTTCCAAAGTTAGACGTGAAAGAATGGGACACATTGAACTTGCCATACCAGTGGCTCACATTTGGTTTTATAAAACTATACCATCGCGAATAAGCTATTTGCTTGGAATATCTCCGAAAGTTGTGCAGAGGGTGCTCTATTATGAATCCTATGTGGTTATCGATCCACTTGACACACAACTGAACAAGGGTGATCTCTTGAGTGAAACGGAATATTCAAAATTATCTCTGGAGAATCCCGAAGGATTTACTGCAAAAATGGGTGCAGAAGGAATATACGACCTGCTTTGCGAATTGGATCTTGATGAAATTTCAGCGAAACTAAAAATGTACTTGAGAATCGAGAAATCCTCTACAAAGAAAAAATCGATAGTCAAACGGCTTAAAATTGTTGAAGCATTTCGTTTGTCAAAGAATAAACCCGAGTGGATGATTCTCAAGGTTTTACCAGTAATTCCGCCTGACTTGAGGCCACTTGTCCCTCTCGAAGGTGGAAGGTTTGCAACTTCCGATTTGAACGATCTTTACAGAAGGGTTATTACAAGAAACAATAGACTTAAGAATTTGATAGAAATAAAGGCTCCTGATATCATTCTTCGCAATGAAAAAAGGATGTTACAGGAAGCTGTCGATGCGCTTCTTGATAACACAAGAAGGTCAAGACCAATAAAAGGTAGAGGAAACAGACCGCTCAAGTCTTTATCGGATGCTTTGAAAGGAAAACAGGGAAGGTTTAGACAAAATCTTCTTGGCAAGAGAACAGATTACTCGGGAAGATCCGTTATTGTTGTGGATCCCACGCTCAAATTAGAACAATGTGGGCTTCCTAAGATAATGGCATTGGAACTATTTAAGCCTTTCATTATAAGAAAACTCGAGGAAAGAGGTTATGCGCAGAGTGTCAAGGGAGCAAAGAGATTGCTTTATAAGAAATCACCGGAGGTGTGGAATATATTAGAAGAGATTGTAACCGATCATCCCGTATTGTTGAACCGTGCACCGACACTGCACAGACTGGGCATACAGGCATTTAATCCTGTTTTAGTGGAAGGAAAAGCTATAAGGATACATCCGCTTGTCTGTGTTCCTTATAATGCAGACTTCGATGGAGATCAGATGGCTGTTCATATTCCTCTGTCCTATGAGGCTAGAGTAGAATCGGTGTTTTTAATGCTTTCATCGAATAATGTTCTTTCACCCGCCCATGGAAAACCGCTTGTTTCTCCTACCCAGGAAATTGTTGTTGGTTGTTATTACCTTACTAAGGAGAAGGACAATAGCAAAGGTGAGAACAAGGCTTTTTCTAATATCGCAGAAGTGCAGCTTGCAGTAGATAGCGGAGTAATAGAACTTCATTCAAAGATAAGATATAAGGTAGATAATAAAATTATTGAAACCACGGCAGGAAGGGTTATTTTTAACGAAATTATTCCAGCAGGTATGCCTTTTGTTAACAAGGTAATGGATAAGAATTCGCTTGGTGATCTTGTTGCAAAATGCTACTGGACTTTAGGTAACCGTAAAACTGTTGAATTTTTGGACGAACTTAAGGAATTGGGTTTTCAATATGCAACTTATTCCGGGTTAACTATCGGAATCGATGACATTATCACTCCACCCGAGAAAAAGAGCATCATTGACAGGGTGATGAAAGATATCGAGCAAGAACAGAAGAATTATGAAAAAGGTATCATTACGGATAGCGAAAGATATAATAGGATTATCGATGCGTGGACAGATGCCATTGAATCTGTAGAAAATGCTCTCCTGGTGCAGTTGAGTGAGCACAGGAAAGGTTTCAATCCGATATTTATGATGAGCAACTCTGGTGCAAAAGGTTCATCCGAGCAGGTTAGGCAACTTGGAGGGATGAGAGGTTTGATGACAAGGCCGCAGAAGAAGATAACGGGGCAGATTGGAGAAATCATCGAAACTCCTATTCTACATAATTTCAAGGAAGGTTTGACTGTTCTTGAATATTTCATTTCGACGCATGGTTCGAGAAAAGGTTTGACAGATACTGCATTGAAAACAGCAGAAGCAGGATATCTTACCCGAAGGCTTGTTGATGTTGCTCAAGATGTTATTATCACAGAAGAGGATTGCAATGCAGTGCTTGGTCTGGATATTACTGCATTGAAAGAAGGAGAGAAAATAATCGAACCGTTGAGCGACAGAATAGAAGGGAGATTTTCACTTGAAGATGTTATTCATCCGTTTACAAATGAGATTATCGTAAAAGCAAATGAGGAGATAGCGGCTGAAAAGGCAAAAGAAATAGAAAAGTCAGGAATCCAATCGCTTAAGATAAGGTCGGTTTTAACATGCGAAGCGAAAAGAGGATTATGTAGGAAGTGCTACGGGAGAAATCTCGCAACAGGGCAACTTGTAGAAATAGGCGAAGCTGTTGGAGTAATGGCAGCTCAGAGTATTGGAGAACCGGGGACTCAGTTAACTCTTAAAACTTTTCACATTGGAGGGACTGCAACTCGAATTACAGAGCAATCAGAAATCGAATCTACCACCAAAGGAAAAGTCAAGTATAAAGAAATAAGATATTGTGTGTCAGTGAATAATGAAATCGAAGTTCTTTCGAGAAATGGTTACATCCTTATTGAAGATAAGGTTATTAAGAAGAAAACGAGGATGAGGGTTCCTTACGGTGCCATACTTAAGGTGAAAGAAGGAGATGAGATTGAGGTAGGAGATGTTGTTTTCAGCATTGATCCTTACAGCACAGTCATCATTTCGGAAGACGGAGGAAAGATAAAATTTGTCGATATAGTCGAAAACGTCACAATGGTTGAGGAACTCGATTCAAGAACTCAAAGAAGACAGCAGGTAATTGTTGAATCTCGAGAAAGGGGAAAAACGTTCCATCCTCAAATCGATATTATTGACACGAAGAATAAGAGCAAAGCAAGTTATGCAATTCCAGTTGGTGCATATCTTCTCGTTAAAAGTGGTCAGAAGGCTTCACCTGGTGATTTGCTTGCAAAGATTCCAAAAGAAATAAGGAAGACAAGGGATATTACGGGAGGATTACCAAGGGTAGCGGAACTGTTTGAAGCTCGGATTCCTGGAAACGCTGCAATCATTTCCGAAATCGATGGTATGGTAAGTTTTGGACCGATAAAGCGAGGAGAAAGAACTATTCTTGTTCAGAGCGATACTGGTGACGAGAAAGAGTATAAGGTACCATATGGAAGGCATCTGATCGTTCATGAGGGAGAAAAGGTTAAGGCAGCCGACAAGTTATGTGATGGACCAATTAACCCCCACGATATCCTTGCTATTAAGGGAACCGTTGCTGCAATGGAGTATCTAAGAAATGAAATCCAGGAGGTTTATAGATTGCAGGGTGTTAAAATAGATGACAAGCACATTGGAGTTATCGTGAGGCAGATGCTTCAGAAAATCCTGATAGGGAGTCCTGGAAATACTGGTTTTATCGAAGAGGATATTGTCGAAAAATGGAGGGTTAACGAGGAGAATAAGAGAATAATTTCGGAGGGAGGAAAACCCGCAGTGTTTAAACCACTCTTGCTCGGAATTACAAAAGCAGCGATAAGCACAGAAAGTTTCATTTCGGCAGCTTCTTTTCAGGAAACGACAAGAGTTTTGACCGATGCGGCTGTGAGAGGTAAAAAGGATGACTTGCTAGGACTCAAGGAAAATGTTATTGTTGGAAATCTTATTCCAGCTGGGACGGGGATAAAGGAATATCTGGACATAAAACTTGTAGTTGATGAGAAGGATGAAGAAAATCCCGAAGACGAATTAGAAAAAGAGAAAACTCAAGAATCGGTATCAACAAAAAACGCAGAAGTACTGTAAGGAGGAATAATGCCAACGATTAACCAACTGATCAAAAAAGGAAGAAAAACGATATCTAAAAGAAACAAAACACCAGCTTTGGTGGGTTGCCCGCAAAGAAGAGGTGTTTGCACAAGAGTTTATACGACCACGCCAAAGAAACCTAACTCGGCATTGAGGAAAGTTGCAAGGGTGAGACTTACAAGCGGTTTTGAGGTTACATGTTACATACCCGGGGAGGGTCATAACCTTCAGGAACATTCAATAGTGCTTGTTCGTGGAGGAAGGGTAAAGGATTTACCGGGGGTAAGATATCACATTATTAGAGGTGTTCTTGACACGGGAGGCGTTGAAGGGAGGAAACAGAGTAGATCGCTATATGGAGCGAAAAAGGGAAAGAAGCAACAGATAAAAGAAACCTGATTATTTGTGGTCAATAGTAAACTATGAGGAGGTTTAATGCCGAGAAGAAGGAGACCTGAGAGAAGGAAGGTTTACCCGGATCCCCATTACAACAGTCTATTAGTCGCTGGAATGATAAACAATATTATGCAGAGCGGGAAGAAGAGCATTGCCGAGAAAATCGTGGAAGGTGCAATAGAAATAATAGGGGATAAAACAGGCAAAAAAGGTGTCCATATTCTGGAGAAGGCGATTCAGAATGTTATGCCAAAGGTTGAAGTGAGACCTAGAAGGGTAGGTGGAGCAACTTATCAGGTACCGATGGAAGTTAAACCCAGTCGAAAGACTACACTCGCTATTAGATGGATTGTAAAGGCGGCGGATGCAAGAGCAGGGCATTCCATGAAGGAGAAACTTGCAATGGAGTTAATCGACGCAAGCAACAATCAGGGCACAGCGATAAAAAAGAAAGAAGACACCCATAAAATGGCCGAAGCCAATAAAGCATTCGCGCATTTCAAGTGGTAAAGGTTGTTAATAGAACAAAGGGTAAAGATAATCGCAGGCAGTGCCTGCGATCTTTTAATGGAATACAAATAATGAAATATCCACTCAAGGACGTAAGAAATATTGGTATTATGGCTCACATTGATGCTGGAAAAACCACAACCACAGAAAGGTTTCTCTTCTATACGGGTAAGGTTCACAGAGTGGGAGAAGTTGATGAGGGTTCCGCAACAATGGATTGGATGGAACAGGAGAAGGAGAGAGGAATTACAATCACTTCCGCTGCGACCACGTGTGTATGGAATGGAACCCAAATCAATATAATAGATACACCAGGTCATGTCGATTTCACTGTGGAGGTAGAGAGATCGTTAATGGTTCTTGATGGGGCAATAATGATTTTCAGTGCTGTAGAAGGAGTGGAGCCTCAATCCGAGACGGTGTGGCGTCAGGCTGATAAGTACCGAATTCCAAGAATTTCCTTTATTAACAAAATGGATAGAATGGGTGCAGATTTTTCAAGGACAGTCAATATGATGGAGGAACGTTTGGGAGCCAATCCCGTACTCCTTCAAATTCCACTTGGAAAGGAGGAAAATTTCGAGGGAGTAATAGACCTAATAAAAATGAAAGCAGTAAAATGGTACGAAGAAAGATGGGGAATAAACCTGTATGAAGAAGATATTTCCAGAGAACATATTGCTCAAGCAGAGGAGTTTCATGAGTTATTAATCGAGAAGGTTTGTGACCTTGATGAATCCATTACCAGGAAATACCTTGAAGAAAAACCGATAGGTGAAGATGAAATTATTAAAGTGCTTAGAAAAGGTACGATAAATGACGCTATCCATCCCGTCCTATGTGGTTCTGCATTCAAGAATAAGGGAGTTCAGAAGCTACTTGATGCAGTTATTAGCTTTCTTCCATCGCCTTTGGACATTCCTGCAATTGAAGGTGTAAATCCTGTTTCCGGGAAGACAGAGAAACGGCTTCCAGAGGAAAGTGAACCTTTTTCCGCAGTGGTTTTTAAGATAGCAACAGATTTTCATGTTGGAAAACTAGTTTTTGTCAGAATATATTCTGGTGTTGTAGAGCAAGGAAAAGCTGTTTACAATTCGAATATCAAGAAACATGAACGTGTCAATCGAATCCTTCAAATGCATGCAAACAAGCGTTTACAGATACCTTCCGTTTCTTGCGGAAACATTGCAGCCTTTGTTGGATTAAAGGAATCAAGGACAGGTCACACACTCTCGACCTTAAAACACCCCATTCTTTTTAAAACGCCGACATTTCCAGAACCAGTAATTTCTATCGCCATAGAACCTCATTCACAGATGGACTCGGAGAAGTTGGGTTCCACATTGAGGACACTTAAGGATGAAGACCCAACATTTATTGTGAAATATAATGAAGAAACAGGGCAGACAATAATTTCGGGGATGGGAGAATTGCATCTTGAAGTTCTTCTAAATAGGATGATACGTGAATTTGGAGTCAAAGCAAATGTAGGCAATCCGCAGGTTGCTTACAAAGAGACGACCACAAGCAGTCAAATTGTTGAGGAGAAATTCGCCAAGCAAACTGGTGGGAGAGGTCAGTATGCTCATGTTAAGATACAGGTTGAACCTCTTGGTAAAGGTAAAGGGATTGTTTTCGAAAGCAAAATTGCGCAGGGGGTGATTCCAAAAGAATTCATAAGTTCAGTGAAAGCTGGAATTCTTGAAGCGGCAGAAAATGGCGTCATTGCGGGTTTCCCTGTAGTTGACGTTAAAGCCACGCTTCTGGATGGTTCATACCATCAAGTCGATTCATCCGACATTGCATTTAGAAGGGCCGGTTCCATTGCGTTTTATAAGGCAATGGAAAAAGATAATCCGAAATTACTTGAGCCTATTATGGAACTCGAGATAGTATCCCCTGAGTCCTATACAGGTGAAATTATTAAGGACATTCAATCAAGAAGAGCAAAAGTCCTTGGAATGGAACAGAGAGAGAAGAATAGAATAATCGAAGCTTTTGTACCTCTTTCAGAAATGTTTGGTTATGCTACTGCATTACGTTCCCTATCGCAAGGCAGAGCTGTTTATTCTATGCAATTTCATGGTTATGAAACTGTTTCAGAGGGACTTCAGACTACGATACTAAAGAAGATCAGAGGATACTGAAGTTTGGGGAAAGAACCTGCCGGAAAATTCTTGACAAGAAGACAATTTTATTATATGCTAATTTAACAAAGCTTGATATAGAAAGACCGCTCTAAGATGTCGTTTACCGTAGTGTTCTGATCATAAGACGAGAATGCGAAAGAGAATAAGAGAACGATTAAGGCATCAGTTGTAAATACATCATAATCAATTGGGGTTGATTGTATTTCAATCCCTTACAAGAAGGAGGTATTTTGATGAAGGTATTTGTCCTGACAATTCTATCTGTTATGCTCTTGGCAATAACACTTTTTTCACAAGATGAAGCCGTGATATCACATTACGGTACACTTAAAGTTGGGGGAGTTCTCCAAAGCACATTTACTTACAATTTGGATACGCTTGAGGTACAAACACAGTTTGCCGTGAGGAAGTCGATTTTCCTCTTCTGGGGTACAATCCTCCAGGATAATGTTAAATACTTCGTTAAAGGGGGAGGTATGACTTCACCCTACATAATTGAGACAAAACTGATGTTTGACAACTACATTCCGATGACAAGTATCGCCATAGGTCGTTACCTTCCAAATTTTACCTATTATATGTCTCGCAATTGTGCAATGTTGGATTTGATAGAGTATCCGTTGCTTGTTCAAGGCTATGCAATGTGGCAGCAAATTGGCGTTCAAACTACGACAACGACAGACTTTTTGAATTTTAGCTTGGGTATATTCAACGGATATCCAGCAAAATCTATAAGCGAAGACAATCATGCAAAGGACGTGCTGATTTCAGCTACGGTGAAACCACCAGTTGATTTCATTAAATTCTTCGGATATGGCTGGTTTGGAAATATGCTTATGGCAGATACTGTTGATCTTGCAAAGAATAGGATCGGTGGTGGTGCCATAGTGAATTACCCATTGAATGAACAGATGACTGTTTCACTCCAGGGAGAATATGTGATGGGAACGGATGAAGGTGTTGGTGTAAATGATCTGAAAAGCGCCGGTTATTATGGACAATTGTCTTTTAAAACAAATCCTCAGATAGAATTTCTCGGAAGATACGATGGTTTTGATTCAAACACCGGTGTTGACGGTAATGCAATAAGCTGGATTACCGGTGGAATGAACTACTTCATAGATGGTGAACATGCGAAAATTTCTCTAAACTACATCAAAAAACGAGAAGAAATAGGCGAGTATGAAAACGATCAGTTCGTAATGCAATTTCAGATTTTTTTCTAAGTTTTTTAAGCAGAATTTATGAGTTTATTTAAGTTGTCTAACAAGGTTCGCAGTTGTGATAATGAATCAGAGTAACTAAAGATGTTTGGTGGAGCGATAGGCTGGCAGGAAATAGGAATTGTTTTGCTTATAGTCTTGCTGCTTTTTGGTGCCAAAAAAATACCTGAAGTTATGCTTTCGTTTGGTAAAGGTATCAGTGCATTCAAGAAGGGAATGAAGGAAATTCAGTCCGAAATAAGCAAGAACGAGAAGAAAGAAGATGATAGGTAAGTAAAAAGAAACACATACTTAAATATAAAATAGTAGGCGAGATTTCAGCTTTAATGTTTGGAATGCAGCAAATTTTTTAATTGCAGTTTTTCTTTTAAGATAACCGGAGACTTATGTTTACTTGAGTCGAAGAATTTGAATTCAAAATAAAAGGGAAATAAAATGCTAAAAAGAATCAAGGGAAGAGTAATCAAACTGGGAGATAATGTTGATACCGATGTGATTTATCCTGGTAAGTATCTTCCCATCATAGATTCAGAGGAAATGGCACTACATGCACTTGAAGGACTTGACCCCGATTTCCCTGATAGGATCGGTAAGGGAGATATAATAGTAGCGGGAAAGAATTTTGGTTGTGGAAGCTCGAGAGAGCAGGCAGCAACATGTCTTAAATTTGCAGGAATTTCGGTCGTAATTGCCAAATCCTTTTCAAGAATTTTCTTCAGGAACGGGGTAAATCAAGGATTACCTGTCATAGTATCATCCACCGCGGTTGATAAAGTAAAAGACGGTGATGAAATCGAAGTCGATTTTGCAACAGGAGAATGCACATTGAGTAATAAAGAAACTATTAAGTTCAAAGAATTTCCCAATTTCATCTTCTCTATCCTTGATGCCGGTGGACTTGTCCCATACGTGAGAAGTAAAATCAAAACATAAAAATTCATCCCTCTTCTTGTCATTCTCAGTAGGCAATAGTTTATGGTTATGGAAGAATAGAGCTTGTAGACAAGCTAAAAGAAACGGAGAACTTTTTTTTGTGCAATATGGGGTTCGAAAACTTTATTGACAAAAAGGAATAAATTTGATATAAAGATGGAATGTAAATAGTCAGTAAACCCCGTCATTGCGAGCCTGCCGAAGGCAGGCGTGGCAATCTCATATTGAGAGAAAGGCAAGTATGGGATTGCTTCGCATGAGTCGAGCAAGCGCCGTGTAATAGGAAAATGTTTTGTGAATAATGATATTACACAGGGCAAGAAGTGGAACTCGCAATGACACGACTCACTGCTTATTTACTCTGAATTATGACGGAGTTCACTGATTATTTACGATGGAATATTTGTAGTGGAACCGAGTATATGTGACGAAAACAAAAATATTGTAAAAAGGAGGGTCTCCTATGTCAGTAAAGCTTGAGGGTAAGAATTTAACAATAGAAGATGTTGTCGTTGTAGCGAGAAATAACGAAAAGATAGACATTCCTGCAGTGGCAATGGAACGTGTGAAGAAGTGCAGGGCAATTGTCGAGGGAAAGATAAAAGAACACGCGATAATGTATGGTGTGACAACCGGGATAGGCGAACTATCGGAGGTAATTCTTCCACCAGAACAGATAGCAAAATTTCAGAGGTATCTTGTTTACAGCCATGCAGCGGGTTATGGTGAGCCATTGCCTGTCGAGGAAGTGAGGGCAGCAATGCTAAGCAGGACAAATGTATTGGTTCACGGCAACTCAGGTTGTAGACCTGTTGTTGTTGAGACTCTGAAAGAGATGCTGAATAAAGGTGTTACACCCGTAATGTGCGAGAAAGGTTCTGTGGGTGCTTCCGGAGACCTTTCACCAATGGCACAGATGGCGCTTGTTTTGATTGGGGAGGGTGAAGCATTTTATAAGGGTGAGAGGATGAGCGGTAAAAAAGCAATGGAAAAAGCAGGGATTCCAATCCTTGTATTTGAGGCAAGAGATGGACTTTCGACGATAAATGGTTCTAATGTAGTTGCGGGTAAAGGAAGTTTGGAAATATTCGATGCTGAACAGTGGTTAAAAACAAGTGAGATTACTGCAGCGATGACGCTCGAGGCATTGAATGCGAATATGCTTGCCTATGATGAGAGGATACATAAAGCAAGAGGTTATCCAGGAGCGATTACTTCAAGTGAAAATATAAGAAGGTTGGTAAAAGATAGCGAATTGTTGAAGAGGAAAGGAAAAAAGGTTCAAGACGCATATAGTTTAAGAAGCACACCTCAGGTAATAGGGTCGGCAAAGGACGCATTCAAATTCGCAAGAGAGATGTTTCTTATAGAACTGAACGGTGTTGGCGATAATCCTCTATTTTTCGAAGATGACGGAGGAACGGTTATTACAGGTGCAAATTTTCAGGGAACACCACTCGCATTTGGACTGGAATTAGTTGGAATTGCAATTACAACAGTGTGTGCTCTCTCGGAGAGGAGAACGAACAGATTGATGAATCCGCACCTTAGCATGGGTTTACCTGCATTTCTCACGAAGGGTGCGGGAATGTTTTCCGGTTTAATGCTATCTCAGTATACCGCAGGTTCACTTGTCTGTGAAAACAGGGTCCTGAGTAATCCTGCTGCAACTGGCTCTATTCCAGCAGCAGCAGACCAGGAAGATTTTGTAAGTATGGGAATGACAACCGCAATAAAAACAAGACAAATCATAGAGAATGCAAATGCGGTTGTTGCAATAGAACTTATGGCTGGTGCACAGGCACTCGATTTCAGGAAACCCATAAAACCCGGGAAAGGTGTCCAAGTTGCATATGATATAATTAGAAAATATGTGGAGCATCTTGAAGAGGACAGACCAATTTATGACGATATAAACAAACTTGCCAAGGTGGTAAAATCAGGTGAAATACTTGAAGAAGTAGAGAGGGCGATTGGTAGACTTAAGTAGCGAGTAACAAAAGCCCCTTTGTTGCAAAATCTGTCATTCCAAGCAGTACATTAAGTTCCCTCTGTCAAGAGGGGATTTAGGGGTGTGTTAGAAGACATTCGCTTCATTCTCTGTTTTTTTGTTTGTCATTGCGAGTATTTTTTCATAATTTCTGCCGAAGCAATTTCATATTTACCTTACCTCTTTCCTCTCCCTCAAAGGGAGAGGAAGTATTAGGAATAGACCCTTCGTCATAGGAGATTACCATCCTTCGTGGGATTTATCCTTGAGCGAAACGAAGGACTCAGGACAGGCTTAACTTCGTTTCGGAGCTCGCAATGACAGGATTAACTGAGTATTTATTAATGGGGTGTATATCTGTAAAAAACTTCTTGACAATCATTCCCTTTTCCTTATAATACGAACTAGTAATTATGAAACGAGATTCACTGGGACAACTTGAAGAAGCACAAGAGATTAAGCTTTGGCAAAGGGATGAGTCAACTCGTTATTTATGTTTGCGATGTACTACATTTTGTGTAGCTTTATGCGAACGAAATGAAAAAAGATAAACCAACATATAATTATATTTCCAACTATCTGATTAAAGTTCAGTCGAAAGGTAGATACACAATATCTTTTGAAGAATTACGAAATGAATTTGATGTATCTAAAAAGGCTTTACTTCAAAATATTTTTCGCTTAAAAAGTAAGAATCAAGTTGCTCAAGTCCGAAAGAAGTTTTATGTTATCATACCACCACAATACTCAGATAAGGGAATGGTTCCTCCTACCATCTTCATAGATGATATGATGAAGCATCTTAATAAAGATTACTACGTAGGACTTCTTTCTGCGGCAGCTTTACATGGTGCAAGCCATCAACAACCAATGGAATTTCAGGTGGTGACCCAAAAACCCGCTTTGCGAAAAATCAAGAATCAAAAGCTCCTTATCGTTTTTTTTACAAAAGGAGCTTGGAACAAGGATCAAATAACCGAAAAGAAAACCGAAGCAGGTTATCTTAATGTTTCAACACCTGAATTGACAGCTTTTGATCTGGTTTATTACAATAAAAATATTGGTGGACTTAACCGTATCATCCCAATTCTTGAAGATTTGTCAGAAGAGATAAAACCATCATTGCTCACAAAAATAGCATGTAGCCAGAAGTCACCCACAATACAACGACTTGGTTATCTATTGGATGTAATAAAGAATACAAGTCTTTCTAACTCCCTTTTTAAGGCAATAGAAAAGACAAAAATGAAAAAAGTACCGTTATCTCTTGTTCATAAGGATAGAACAGGAAATGTTAATGAGCGCTGGAAGTTAATAATTAACACTGAACTTGATTTTAGATGATACCAAGACGATACATCGAAGAATGGAAAGAATTTTCGTCGTGGACGGAAAACACACAGGTGGAGCAAGACCTCGTTATTGAAAAAGCATTAATCCAGTTATTTTCTGATCCATTCTTAAGAGAGCGATTGGCATTCAGGGGAGGAACAGCCTTACACAAGATCTTTCTTAAACCTCAAGTCAGGTATTCAGAAGATATTGACCTTGTACAAATTAAACCCGAATCAATTAAAGACACATTGTCTACTATTCGAAAGCAATTTGGATTTCTTGGCAAACCGACGATTAAGCAAAAAGCTAACAACAACACATTAATTTACAGGTTTGACTCTGAAATACCTCCTGTGATTAATCTTCGATTAAAAATTGAGATCAATTGTCGAGAGCATTTCTCTGTACTAGGGTACAAAGAAATTGAACATCAAGTAGAGAATACTTGGGCAAAAGGTTACTGCAAAATTATGTCATTTGAACCAGAAGAATTACTTGGAACAAAAATTCGTGCCCTTTACCAACGGAAAAAAGGGCGGGACTTATTCGATATTCATTATGCCATAACCAATTTGCGTCTGGAATTCGCTAAAATCATTAAGTGCTACAAAGAATATATGGCTTTTTCAGTGGGTAATCCTCCAACACGGAAACAATTTCTTCAAAATATGAAAGAAAAGCTGGATGACCCGGACTTTCGTGGGGACATCTATGCACTGTTACGTCCGGACGTAGAATATGATCAGGAAGAAGCCTTTAAATTAATACGAACTGAATTAATAGAAAAAATCTAGAGAAGAACTCTAAAAATACAACCAGCAAGTGAAAAAGGACTGATAAAGTTTTATAAAAAGGAAAACATATCACATATGCTTTTTGCTTTCCCCGTTGGATTTTTACTCCGTTGCGCTTCATTCATTTTCTGTTTTTTTGTTTGTCATTGCGGGTAATTTTTCATAATTTCTGCCGAAGCAATCTCATATTTACCTTACCTCTTTCCTCTCCCTCAAAGGGAGAGGAAGTATTAGGAGTAGTACCATTTTCTGTTACCTGCCTTATCATAAGTATATTTATTCGTTTTGTTATAGATACTTCTCGGATATTTTGCTTCCGTTACTCTCCGCAAATCATCGTATTTGTATGCAATGGTTCCTGTTATTGGTGCGACTGGACCAGACCTTGTTAATTTGAAAATAAGAGTATCCCTGTCTCCTATTTCATTGTATTTGTAATCAGATTTGAATAATTGATTGTTTCCGGAGGAATCCGTTACAATATCTATGAACTTCCTCGATGTCAGTTTATACTGCTCTTTAACACCATTTGGATACTCGAGCTTTTTCAACTGTCCCGTGTCCCAGTAATTATCTATAGACATAAGACATGCGACCGAAGACATAAGACTTTCTTCAGAAGAAAGAAATTGAGAAACTCGAAAATTATTATTTTCCATTTTTAAATCTTTTTTTTCTATCTTCGAAAATGTATCACCAAAAAGAAAAGATTTCAAGAAAAATCTTTCCCTACTTTGTGTTATTCACTTATTCGCATAAGCGAAGAATGTGAACTTATAAAATTATGCAATTCTTTTGCTGTTTTACTGAGAATTTAGTTTATTTTTGTTTGTTGAAATCCGCCCGTTTTCTCCCCTTTACTGCTGAAATTATCAACCCTACAGCAAATCCAATCAATCCCCAACCGACTGCATTTGTAAAGATAACCTTGGGATTTCTTATCCAATGAATTATGTCATAGCCAATCACACCGTCTGACCTTAGTGAAACAGGAAAGATTTTTGTAAGTACACTTGGCCAATTTGCTAAGTAAAAGGAAGCTTCCATAACAAATGACGCGAGCTTGCTCATTCCAGCTTGGAGAAATAGCCATATCATTAGCATAGCGTATTGGAAAGGAAATGCAAGGACGAAAAAAAGGAAAGAAGACGTTGCTAGAATTCGTAATGTTTTCTTCGTCTCTACCTCATTTTTCTGGTTTTAGTTTGACAAAGTTTTTTTTGTTGCTCGTTTTTTATTGCCTTTGTTGCCATGTTAATCTTATGCATAAATGAAGAAACAGGCGATTCACCAAAAGAGGAATTTCTAGGAGAATTTTTCAAAGATGATGACCGTTTAATACTTTCTTCAACTCCTTTATCTCCTTTGATAGACTATCCTCCTTCTTCGTAGCTCCGTTAACCTCAAATGCCCTGTGCGCATTCTTCAAAAACTCATCCCGCCAGTTGTATAATTGATTCTGATGAATCTCGTACTTTGTGCAAATCTCTCCTGTCTTCTGTGTCCTCAAATACTCCAAAAGTACCTTCGTTTTGTCCCTCGAACTCCATTCCCTCCGTCCCATCTACTCCTCCTTCCTTTTGACAAGATTGCACTAACTTTTGCCTCTTGTCAACGGGGAGCAGTATAACCCATCCATGGTGAAGTCCAATCATCGTGTGTCCAACTATCACAATATATTATTCCTGAATTCAACACCACTTTGGCGCCTCCATTAACAAAGTATTCCAATATAGAGTAGTTGGTTGTTCTGACATGCAAATATCCCCGATCAGTGTAACACTAATTAAAATATAAGAGCTTTATTTCCTTGCAATCTACCGGATCATTTGGGTTATCTGATTCACATATTACAGTCACAGGTATCACTCCTCCAGCGGATATGTAAACATGTTGCGGAAGGTTATCGGTACATGTTATATAAGAATGAATTTTGATCGAGGTGAAAAGAACAAAAATAAATATTAACAATATCTTTCTGTAAGGATTCAATAATTTCAGTATTTCTTCTTTTTTTTATACCAAAAAAAATATTTATATTTGTCAAGAGAAATCGTGTTTTTATTTTCTTATAAAAATGTACACCATTGGTTAAATTCTACACCCGCTCGATGTATTGACCAGTACGGGTGTCAATTTTTATTACATCTCCAACATTGATAAACAGAGGCACGTTTGCTTTCAAACCTGTTTCCATTTTGGCAGGTTTTGTGCCGGATGAAACGGTGTTTCCTTTATGTCCTGGTTCAGTTTCGGTTACGATAAGTTCGACAAAAATTGGGGGTTCAACCCCTACAGGATTTTCATCGGCAAAAAGACAGGTAACATCTATACCTTCTTTTAAGTATGAACCTTTATTAAGTAATAATTTGCTACTGACGGGAACCTGTTCGTAAGAATGTTTATCCATGAAATAAAAGATGTTGCCGTCGCTGTAAAGGTACTGATAAATCTTTCTCTCAATTCGAACAATATCGATTGAAGATCCAGCTCTAAGGGTATCTTCCAATACCTGCCCAGTTTGAATGTTTTTCAGTTTCAATCTTACAAAGGCGCCGCCTTTTCCAGGCTTTACATGCTGGAATTCAATGATTGAATAGATAGTTTGCTTGTAACGGATGTTAATCCCTTTTCTTATATCCGATGTTGTTGCCACGATAATCAGAGTTCCAATAGTCTTTGTTTTGGTGATTTTGTTAAGATATTTATTTTATTACGATAAACTGCAATGTCATCTTCAATCCTTACTCCACCCCAGTTGGGTAAGTAAATACCCGGTTCAATAGTGAAGACCATTCCCGGGACGACTTTCTCTTTACTTCTATGGGAAAGTCCGGGGGCTTCATGCACTTCAAGCCCTATACCGTGTCCAAGTCCGTGACCAAAATTCTCACCGTAGCCTGCTTCATCAATAATGTTTCTTGCAATTCCGTCAATATCACTTAGCTTTATTCCAACTTTGATTGCATTAATTGCTGAAATCTGAGCCTTCAAAACAAGCTTATATATGTTTTTTTGTTTTTTGCTTGCTTTCCCTATTACCACTGTTCTTGTCATATCAGAAACGTAACCACCGTATGTTGCGCCAAAATCAAAAAGGAAGAAATCGCCTTTTTTTATTTTTCTCATACCGGGCTGCCCATGTGGGAGCGAAGTATTTACTGAAGTTATCGCAATCGTGGGAAATGGGTGGGCGGTAGAACCGTTTTTCCTAAGTATATACTCAAATTCAGATGCAATGTCGATTTCCCTTACACCTATTTTGATAGACTTGAGAATTTCTGACAATGAAAGGTCTCCAATTTCGGCAGCCTTCGTAATTTTTTTTATCTCCAGAGGAGTTTTAATCATACGGAATTTTTCTATAACACTACTTGTTGGAACAAGATTTCTTCCTGGCAAGCTTTTTCTGATTTTCCTATAGGATGAATAAAGGAGATTGTCTGACTCAAATGCAACTTTTTTTGATTTCTGTATTAATTGTTTTAAGTAGAATGATAGCTGTTTCTTAATTGTTATAATTTCAAAACCCGATGTCTGTTTCTCTGTTTGTTCGGTGAACCTTGAATCCGTTATGATGTATCTCTTTCTCTTCGAAAGAAGAACAACTGCCCAATCACCTGAAAAACCACTCAGATAACGAATATTCTTTAAATTTGTTATCAGGAAGTAGTTGGTTTTCTCGGGTAGGTACTTGAAGATGTTTATGTTTTTCACTTCTGAAATTTGTTCAACCAGTCTTGAAAATTGTCAAGATTCTTAGATTGTTCGGAGTTGTCTGTTTTAGTTTCTTCCTCGTCGGGATTCTCTGGAATTTGTTTCTCTTCTTTGTTTTTGGGTGAAGCTTCAGTTTGTGTCTGCTTTTGCAGCTCTGTAAGTTTAGTCTTGAGTTTTTCGTTATTCGGATTATTGATGAGTAATTCTTTGTATATATTAATTGCCTCTTCTTTGAAACCCTGACTCAAGTAGATTTCCGCGAGTGTTTCAGTTGCAGCAGGTTTTTTGGTTTTTTCCTCATCTTTTTTTGTTGTTTCATCAGGTACTTCAGGTTCTGTTTCAGGTGGATGAAATTCCTCTTTTACTTGTTCCTGTTCCGAAGGTTTTTGCTCTGTAAATTTTTCTTCCTCAACGTCTAACTTGGTTTCTTCGAAAAGGGAAGATATTCCTTCAATTTGCTCTTCTGATTTTACTTGTTGTTCCTGGGTCGGCTGTTCTGTCTCTATTGGTTGTTTCTCTTCTAGCGCTTCTTCTTCTGCAGGTTTTTCGAGCTGTTCCTGTGGTTCTTCGGTGTGCGTTTCCTGTATTTTAGGTTGCTCTTCCCAAGGCGGTTTGAAATCTTGCTTTGTTTCTGTTTCTGTTTCTTCTGTTTTCTCCTCAGAGGTTTCCACGGAGGGTTCCACCAAGGGTTCTAAAGAGGGGAGTTGCGGTTCGGGAGGCGCTGCGGTTTCCGAATGTGTATCTTCCTGTGGTTCTTGAAAAATATCTTCAATACTTGGACCTTCGGTCTCTTGCTCTTTTTCTTCTTCCGCGACTTCTTCTTGCTTTTCATCTTCCTTTTGCTTGGGTATACTCTGAAATGTATCGAATTGCTGTGAATCTTGTGTCATTTCCCCTGTGAGATTTTTAAGTGACTCTACTTCCCTCGTGAAATTTTCGTTGAGAGGGTCAAGCTCCAGAAGCTTCTTATAAATATCGTAAGCATCCTCGAACTGGTTAAGATTCTTATATGTCTCACCAAGTTTTTCAAGGGCTACTATGTTCTGGGAATCTATTTCTACAGCTTTGCCAAATTCGACCTTTGCAAGTTCATACATCCTTTTATCAAGATAACACTTGCCAAGCACAATTCTAGCACTTGCATAGCTGGGATGAATCTCCAGCCCTTTCTGTAGTATTTCAATAGCCTCATCTATCATATTATTCTTTCTATATGCGTTGGCAAGAGGCGAAAAAACTAAAGACTTTGGGTCTTTTGCCAATCTCTCGCTAAGTTTTTCTATTTCTGGTGGCAATCCTTCACTATTTATAGCCAATTTTTACCTCCTGATTTTCAATTCAGAATAACATACTACAGAGTTCACAGAGCCACTGAAAAACCACATTCTCTTTCACTATCCAATCATACCCTTAGCTCTCTTTGGTTAAGTATTTTCTTGATTATAATTGCATATTTAGATAGGATTGTCAAGTGAAAAATAACTTTTTAAAGAGTTCGTTAGATTTTACTTGACAAGAATCGCATTCTTTGGTATACTTTGTAAATAAATTAGTGAAAGGAGGTGTTTTTTCTATGAAAAGAATGCTCACGATAACGGTAGTTGCTATAGTTCTCATTTCATTTCTTGGTTTGATTGGTTGCGGACCGAAATATGCATCCAAAGAAACCCTTGATCAATTGGAGGAAGCAAAGAGTGCATGCGAATCTGTAAAGTCAGAGGTTAAATCACTGGAGAAGCAGATCGAAGATCTCCAAAATGAGAAAGCAGCAAAGGAAGCAAAAGTAGCAGAGCTCGAAAAGAGGCTCGAGGAACTAAAGGGCGAATAGTAAGATTAGAATGAAAGGAGTTGAACTGAGATGAAAACCAAAGTATTATTGGTCGTGCTTTTATCTCTTTTTCTTCTTGTAACATATTCATTGTCGATGGCACAGGAAAAGATTAAAGAAGAAGAGGCTCTTGCAATGATCGAAGAGTATAAAGCATGTGTGGAAGAGTACGGTGCAAAGGTTGATGAACTTAAAGTTCAAGTAGATCCATTGATGGATGCAGTCGCAAAGCTTGATAACAGGATTTCGGAGCTTGAGGCTGAGATAGCCAAGTATACTGAGAAAGAAGATAGTGACTACTATGTTGTTAAGGTAGGTGACTGGCTCAGCAAACTTGCAGAATACCCCGAAGTTTATGGACATGGAAATTATGCTCAATGGCAGAGGATTTACAAGGCAAACAAAAACATGATTAAGAACCCAGACCTTATTTATCCGGGTTGGAAACTCGCGATTCCAAGACCATAAATTAGTATTTTTGCCAGGCAGTCAAGGTTTTCACTAGTTTGACTGCCTGGCTTTTTTAGTAAATTAATATTGAACCATTTCCCTTAACATTGAAAGAAAGTCTTTGATATAATGGAGAAAACGTACATAGTGAAAGGCTTTCCACCCATTCATTTGCTCGGAAGCAATAACTCGAATTTAAAAGTATTGCAGAATCTCTTCGGGGGGAAAATAATAGTTAGAGGTGAAAACCTAAAATTGATTGGCAAGAGCAGCGATGTTAAGGAGTTTGGCAAAGGGATTGAAATTCTGTTTTCAAGAGCGAAGCAGGGAGAGCTTTTGGATGAAGTTACGATAATTTCTGTTTTCAGGGACGAAGTGGGGACACAGGACAGAGTTGAAAAGGCAAACTCAATAAAGACACCAAAGAAAACAATCCGAGCAAAAACAAGGGGACAGGAGAAATATGTCAAAGCAATTGAGGAAATGGATATTGTGGTCTGTATTGGTCCTTCAGGAACGGGTAAGACCTATTTAGCTGTTGCAAAGGCTGTGGAGACTCTTGTGCAAAAAAAATACGAAAGGATCGTTTTGGTAAGGCCTGCCGTGGAAGCAGGGGAAAGTCTTGGATTTCTTCCCGGTGACTATAGAGAAAAGATTGATCCCTATTTAAGACCACTTTATGATTCCTTGATTGATATGGTTTCTAGGGAAAAACTAACACATCTTTACGATACTCAAACAGTTGAAGTTGCTCCATTGGCATTTATGAGAGGGAGAACGCTTAACGATGCGTTCATAATTCTCGATGAAGCACAAAATACGACAAGTGTGCAGATGAAAATGTTTCTTACAAGACTTGGCAACGGTTCAAAGGCGGTTGTTACCGGGGATATCACTCAAATTGACCTTGCCGGGAAAGAGGCATCGGGTCTTGTTAAAATTCAGAAGATATTAGAGAATGTTGAAGGTGTGAAATTCATTTATCTCACAAAGAGAGATGTTGTGAGAAGAAGACTTGTTCAAAAAATAGTCGAAGCTTATGAGGAATATACAGCTGAAAAATAAAAGTGATATAAGGCAGATTTTAAGAAGAGTATTGTCGAGACCAGATATTGCTTTTTTGAAGTTTGCTATAATCCTGGTTTTTCTTAACATTATTTATCCGAAATTAGGTGATGTCAATTTTCCTGTTCAGGTTGGGGACATAGCACAGCAAGACGTTGTTGCACCATTTACTTTTCCGACGAAGAAAGCTTCACTTGAATTGGGATTAGAAAGAAAAAAGGCAGTAGAAAGCGTTTTGCCTGTTGCTGATTATGATGAAGATAAAACCAGTCGGATGAAGCACAATATCGAAATGTTCCTAGAAGTAATTTATGGTGTGGAAGAAGGAAAACTTGAAGCAAGGAAGGAAAAGCTGAACATTCTTGGTTTTCAATTCTCGAAAGGAACGATTTCTTTGTTGCTTAAGAAGGGCATCCGAGATAAGAAAGATAAACTTGAAAGCATACTATTGACTCCTGTAATAAACGGGATAATTTATGACAAAAGTAAGATCCCATATATGAAAGTGAAGAGAATTTCTGTGAGGAAAGCAGATGGTGAAGTTATATATTCACCGAAGGATTTCTTTAGTATTTCCGAAGCCAGGAACGAAGTTAAAAACAGAGCATTTTCAACTGTAAAAAAGAGCGAAGATATCATCAAAGCAATGGATGAGCTTACGGCACAATTTTACATGACGAATCTTCAAATAAATATAGAAGAAACAGAAAAGAGAAGAAAGGAAGCTAGTGCTTCGGTTTCTGAGACTAAGGGCTTGGTTTTGAAAGGTGAGATGATTGTTAGAGCTCATGATCAGATTACCGAAGATACTGTACTAAAGCTGAATTCGCTAAATGGAATTCTGGGAAGGAAAAGAAGTTTGATGGAAAGGATATTGCTGCGGATTGGCTTAAACACTATTGTAATAATTTTGTTTTTCTTCATGTACTTTTTTGTTTACAGGTATAAAAGAAAACTCTGGGAAGAAAGTGAGAAACTGCTAATTATAGAAATCGTAATCATTGTCTTCCTATATCTTGTATCTTTTCTTTTCCGTTTGGAACATATTTTTTTATTCCTAATTCCAATTTCATTTATCGCAATTGTAGTTGCGATGCTTTACGGTGAAGTCTTGAGTATTATAGTTTCCATTATTCTTGCGAGTTTAATTGCCGTATTTTCAGGAATGAGGTTTCCAGTTTTTATTTTCCTCTTATTCAGTAGTTTTGCCGGAATTTTAGGAGTAAAAAGTATTAAAAGAAGATCACAGTTATATAAAACCTTGATATTTGTCTCAGCAGTGAATATTCTGTTGGCTTTTGGTCTTGAATCTTTTAGCAGAAATACAATTCAGAATATTCTCTTTGGTTCTTCTTTCGGATTCATTAGTGCCGTTGCTTCCATATTTCTACTAATTGGGCTACTGCCCGTTTTTGAGAGACTTAGCGAGAGTACGACCAATATAACACTTTTTGAATGGTCTGACCTTAATTCTGCAATTTTGAAAAAACTGTCTATTACGGCACCTGGAACCTATAACCACAGTATTGTTGTTGGAAATCTTGCCGAAGCCGCGGCTGAAGCTATAGACGCCAATTCGATATTGACAAGAGTTGCAGCATATTATCATGACATAGGTAAAATGGTTAAACCCGAGTATTTCATCGAAAATCAGATGGGACGAAAAAATCCTCATGCCAAGTTAAAACCCCGGCTTAGCTGCATCATCCTGATATCGCATGTTAAAGAAGGAGTTGAAATTGCGCGAAAAGCAGGATTACCAAAGGAAATAATAAGAGTAATTAGAGAGCATCATGGAACCTCCTTAATTATTCCTTTCTTTGAAAAGGCGAAGAAACAAAAACAGGAAGAGAAGGTTGATGAGAATGCCTTCAGATATCCTGGTCCTTTACCATCGACAAAAGAATCCGGAATAGTAATGCTTGCGGATTCGGTTGAAGCAGCATCCAGAAGCGTTGAAGATCCAAATGCCAGAAAAATAAAGTCTCTTATAAGTGATATAGTTGAAGAACGCTTTAGAACGGGGCAGTTGAATGAATCTCAACTAACTCTTGTAGAACTAACAAAAATCGGTGCAAGTTTTTTGCCTATTTTAGTAGGTATGCACCACCTGAGGACTGAATATCCTAAGAAGGAATCACAAGCCAAAAATCTTAAAACAACAGGCAACCGGTAAATAGCAAAACATTTATCATTATTTGGAAGTATAGAAAGTTATATACTATAAGGTTGGATTCAAAGATAATAAGGAACACCGATCCGAAAGAAAAGAGAATTTGTCTGAAGTCATGATAACTTTCGATAACCTTACAAAAGAAAAGATTGATACAAAAAGTCTTAGAAAGTTGGCAAAAACGATATTTATTCGGGAAGGGGTTGGTGTTTCTGAAAAAATATGTTGTGTATTTACCAATGATAAATACATTAAAAGACTGAATCGACAATACCGGAATAGGGATTATCCGACAGATGTCCTTGCCTTTTCCTTTGTAGAAGGAGTGGGGGCTGATTTTAGGAATAATCAATTAGGTGACATTTATATTTCCACTGATACTGCGAAGGAAAATGCGAAAAGGTTTGCAGTTACCTTTTCTTACGAAATAAAACTTCTTTTCATTCATGGTTTGCTCCATCTTCTCAATTACGATGATAACGAGGAGCTGGGAAAGAAAAAAATGGAACAGGAAGAAAGATACTATATTTCTTTAATCGAAGAGAAGGATTCTTAACATGTTTAGACTTGTATCTTTAATTTTCGTTTGTTTTATTCTTCTTTTACTATCCGCATTCTTTTCGTCATCGGAAACTGCACTTTTTTCGATGAGTGAGTCGGAGATAATGGGAATAAAGACTTCGAACAGACGGCGCAAATCAGTATTTCATATGCTAATGTTTCTTCCACAAAATCTTCTTACGACCATTCTATTGTCCAACACTTTAGTGAATGTTACTTTTTCTTTTTTGTTCACGCTGCTATTCCTCGAATTTATACCCAGATACCATTTTGATGTTCGGCTTAGTATGCTAATAGATACGATTCTTATAACTTCATTTCTATTGATTTTCGGGGAATTTACACCGAAATTCTACTCTCTTAGAAAGTATAAGAAAGTGTCAAGCGTCAGTGCCTCTTTGCTTTTCTACTTTGTTTTAATACTAAAGCCCATAGTGTTCTTGCTAAATATAGCAAGCGAGTGGATAATAAAACTGACCGGATCTAAAATAAATGAGCAAATTTCTTTTAGTGAATTGGAAACTCTATTTGAGATAAGTGAAAATACGGGAGTTATTAAGGATAGAGAGAAGGAAATCATCAAATCTCTTTTTACGTTGAGCGAAGCTCGAGTGTCAGACATAATGCTTCCTCGAGTGAAGGTGTTTTCCATTAGTGAAGATGCAAAGATCGGAAAGGTGTATAAACTCCTTAAGAAAAAGCCATATTCCCGTATTCCTGTATATTCAAAAAACAAGGAAAAAATAATTGGACTCCTATACTTAAAGGATATTCTCATACATAGAGAGCAAAAAAACAGACAAGTAAAATCGATTCTAAGAAGCGCATTATTCGTACCTATGGAGATGAAATTGAAAGACCTATTCTGTGAATTTAGAAAAAAGAGAGTTCATTTTGCCATTGTGGTCAATGAATTTGGTGGAACTGAAGGTGTTGTTACGGTAAGTGACATATTGGAGGAGATTGTTGGTACCATAAAAGATGAGTATCATAGACTGAGTAGTCCGAGGTACAGATATGTTTCAAAGAACGAAATAATTGTTGATGGTGAACTTAAAATCGATGAATTTCCAAAAGGTTTTTACAGTCAACTTCCACACGGAGACTATGAGACAATAAGTGGATTCATCCTGTCGAGTATGGGAAAAGTTCCTACGGAGGATATGTCTTTTGTTTACGAACATTTAGTTTTTACTATTGTGAAGTTAAATGGAAGGAAATTAGAGAAAATTCTTGTAAGCAGGAGCGAAGAGTAGTTGATTTATATTATTATTTTATGTGCTTGTCTTCTGTTCATTATTTTCTTCACTTCTTCTGAGATAGCATTGATTTCCGCAAGTCCCATAAAGATTCGGCATCTGGCAAAATCAGGGAATAGAAGAGCAAGGCAGGTAGTCGGATTTTTCTTAAAACCTGAAGATTACTTGGCAACCATCCTTGTGGGAACCAATTTTTTCGTTGTTGCAATGACAGTTGTTGCTACGAGGTTTCTTTCGATATATTGGGGTGTTACAGGAAAAGTCCTTACAGCTTTTATCGTATCTTTCGTTATACTGTTTTTTGGTGAGGTTATTCCCAAGTCGCTGTCTCGAGTTCATTCCAATAGAGTTGCCATGTTTAACTTCCCTATTCTGGAATTATTTCACATAATATTTCTTCCGCTTTCATGGATTGTAAGAAAAGTTTCCAGGCTTTTTCTACTGAGAGTAACTGTCAAAAGGGAAGAGAGATTTAAAGCAGGCATAAACCGCGAAACCCTATGGTGGGCATTAAATAAGACAATAATAAGTGAGAAAATAAAGAAAATTGACAAACAAATATTCAGCAAAATACTAAAATTGAGCGCAAAACCTGCATCTATCGCAATGATTCCCAGAGTTAAAATGGAAATGTTAAACTATCCTTTCCAGATGAATGATGTTCTAAGAATAGCTGAAACAACAGGATTATCGCGATTTCCAGTCTATAGGAAAGAACCTGACAAAATAATAGGGATACTAACGCTTAAAGACGTTTTTACCCAGGAGAAAACAGCGATAAGAAAAATATTGAAACCTGCAAGATTCATTCCTCCAAACATGAAATGCGATGAACTCCTGACAGAATTAAGAGATGAACCGACACATATGGCTATTGTGGTAAATGAATTTGGAGAACTGGAAGGTCTGGTGACTCTTGAAGACCTCGTCGAAGAGCTACTGGGAGAAATAGTCGACGAATTTGATTCGAGAATCAAGGAAGAGATGATAAAGAAAATAGATAGTAAAAAATATATCATTAGCGGTTTGAGTAGAGTAGAGGAGGTAAACGAAGAATTACATCTTTGTATACCACCGGGTGATTATGATACAATAAGCGGTTTCATTATGGAACATCTCAAAGGACTACCGACCGAGGATACAGTTATAGAGGAAGAAAGATTTAAATTAATAGTAAACGAAATGGACGGTCAGAAAATCAAGAAGGTTCTGGTAGAAATTAGAACACCATAAAACACTGAATTGTAAATTCCGTTACTGTCATTCTGAATAATGTTTGCCATATTGATTTTAGAAGAATCTCAGGTTCAGTCTTTGAGCACAATATTACGATATGTTGCTTCACAACACTATAAACGATATTAACGAACAAAACGATCCAAACGTATTAAAGAAAATGCTTATCTGCTTAACTCCCATTTTGATATTTAGCCTGAAAGTTTGTCATTGCGAGGAGCGAAGCGACGTGGCAATCTCATATTTAAGTAATAAAGCTTCAGATAGTTAACAGCGAGATTGCTTCGCAGTTGTGGAGCAAGCTCCGTGTAATAGGAAAGTGTTTTGTGCGTAATGCTATTACACAGGGCAAGAAGAAACGCTCGCAATGACGTTCTTGTGATATTGTGAGTTAAGCAGATAAGCATATTAAAGGGACATTAAACCTCGAAAGGCAGGGATTATATATGTATAATGTGCTGAATAACAAAATAGAGCAGAACAGTCCATACTGACGCTGCGACTATATCAAGCACGAATCCGTTCTTAACTATTTCAGAGATTCTTACATGACCTGTTCCAAAAACGATTGCATTCGGAGGTGTGGCAACAGGTAACATAAAGGCCATTGAAGCTGCAACGGCTCCAGCAACCATCAGAATTGCCGGGTCTTTACCCAGTGTGATTCCAAGTGCAAAAAGAATCGGCATCATCATATTTGTAGTTGCCGTATTTGATGTTACCTCCGTTAGGAAATCGACGAGAAGAACGACAGCAAAAATCAGAAAAATCATCGGTAGATTCTTAAGTAGTGTGAGATGCATTGCTATAAAAGAAGCTGCACCTGTGTTGGCTAACGCTTTTCCAAGTGCTATACCTCCACCAAAAAGCAAAAGGGTTCCCCATGGAATGCGGAGGTTCGTTTTCCAATCAAGAGTAAATTTCCACTTTCTTATATTGGTGGGTATTATGTAGAAGAGGATAACACCAATAATGGCGATTACAGAATCATTGACCCATGGAAGATGAAGCGGGATTGCCCACTGTTTTCTTGTAATCCACAAAATGGCAACTAACAGGAAAATAACAAAAGTGTTTCTTTCCCCACCCTTTAATCTTCCCAATGTTTTTATTTTACTAACAATTATTTCTTTGGATTGTGCAATCTTGACACTCTCCATTGGATTCAACTTCATAAGAATTAGCCATGTCGTTGGTAAAAGCACAACAACAAGAGGAAGGCCAACGATCAGCCAATTTGCGAATGTTACCGTTTTGTTCAGCAACGCATCGAGGAAACCTGCAAGAATAATATTGGGTGGTGTACCTATCAGGGTTCCGATGCCCCCTATTGATGCTGCGTATGCAATACCAAGCATCAGTACAAGTCCAAAATTGCTTTTACCTGGTTTTGCACCTGCGTTAATAATAATTGCAAGTGCAATGGGCATCATCATTGCTGTAGTCGCAGTGTTTGAGACAAACATTGAGACAACGGCTGTAGCAACCATTAATCCAAGTATTATTTTTTCCTGCGAAAAACCTATCATTCTCACGAAGTGAAGAGCAATACGTTCATGTAGTCCCCATTCCTTCATTGCTTCTGCTATTGTAAAACCACCAATAAATAGCACTACAAGATAGTGCATATATGGACTGAATGCAGGAAAGTAACTGGGAAGAGAAGAATCGTTGTAGTGGGCGATTCCAAGAAGGGGAAGAAAAACCATTGGAAAAAGTGCAACAATCGGAATTGGGAGTGCCTCCGATATCCAGAATATTGCCATTAGAATTGCTAACGCTATGGCGTTTCTGATTCCATATCCCTGTTTCTCTATTACCGAAGACAGTGGTTTTCCCTTGCTATCGATTTTTATCCCTTCTTTCCCGGAAGTGTCGAAATTTTTTGGAACGCTGACCAGTATTTTTGATGATTTTTCCATTACTTCTTGAATATTGTTTCCATCTATCGACTGGATTTTTTCCAGACCGGTGAAGGAAAGAAGTGTTTCTGTCACTTCTTGTGTGGAATGTTTTAGCACAACCTTCAGTGCTTCTACCATCATATCTTTAGATGGATGAATGAGCAAAAGGGAAGCAAAAACGACTATTCCCAGAACAAAACCAATTTTGTTTCTAAAAGCTATTCTAAAATCAGATACTTTGGTAGGTGTCTTGGTTGCACTTGAGGATTTTTCAACAAACCTATTTTTTTTGCTATTTGAAAAGTAGTAAACAAATTCCCTGGGATGCAAACACCAGGAAAAGATGCTTTTCGTCTTTATGTGTTCGTTCCACATAGTTGTTTTTATATTTTGAAAAACATTCATTTTACTCCTTTGACATTTTGTACCAATATATAGTAATATGTGAACGACGTCAAGAGAAAAAATTACTTTAAAGTAAGTTCTTTAATCTCTTATACTTAAATATAAATAGAATTTTTTTTTCATTTTCTATCATTTTTTTCTTGACAAAAAAACGTTTTTGTGTATAATTACAGTGACTTAGAGTTAAGAATACTTAATTATAATCTGATTTTGATTGTTATGGCTATATCATTAAAGAAAATAGACCCGAATAAGTTTTATACAATCCAGGAAATCTCGAATTTCCTTGACCTGAGTGCACAAACCGTAAGGACGTTTTTGAGAAAGAAGAAACTCAGAGGCAAGAAGATCGGTAGAAGGTGGCATATTCTGGGGAAGAACATCATTAATTTCATTAAAGAATAGAGGTAAAAATGTTTGGAAAGAGAAAAGCAATAGTCGGTCTTGATATCGGAAGTTCTCAGATAAAAGTCGTAGAACTCACAGGATACCCAAAGGCAGCTTCCATTTTGAAAGTTGGAATTGCTCCCCTCTTGCCTGATGCCATCGTTGATGGAGAAGTGATGGACAGAGAAGTTGTCATCGATACGATTAAGGCTTTGTATGACAAATTCGCAATCCAGGCAAAGGATGTGGTAATCGCAATATCGGGAAGGGGAGTAATTGTTAAGAAGATAACAATGGATAAGATGAAACGGAGTGATGTGCAGGAACAGATTAGATGGGAAGCTGAGCAGCACGTTCCATTCGATATCGATAATGTTTCTCTCGCATTTGAGATAGTAAATCCTGATGCAGGTGAAGGTCAGATGGAAGTCCTTTTGGTTGCAGCTAAAAGCGAAGTCGTGAATTCTTATATAAGCCTTATAAAGGAAATTGGTCTTAGTCCAGTTGTACTCGATATTGCTTCGTTTGCTATTCAGAATGTTTACGAGCACAATTATCCTGTTCTACCGGATAAATTGGTTGCACTCGTCACGATTGGCTCGGAGATTACAAATATTAGTTTCATCATAAATAATGTTAATCATTTCACAAGAGATGTTTTTTCTGCAACCAATAGTTGTTCTCAGAAGATACAGAGGGAACTTGGGCTTAACCGTGCTCAAGCAGAGCAACTAATAAGGGGTGAAAAGGTTGAGGGAATCAGTGCAGATAGTGTTGACAAATTCTTCCAGGAATTTGCTGAAGAGGTTGCAGTGGGGCTTGACAAAGTTATACCGTTTTTGCCCGGTGAAAAGGAGAAAATCGATCGCATAGTAGTATGCGGCGGTGGAGCGTTAATTCGTGGATTAGTTGATTACTTGAAAAACAGATTTGATACAGAAGTAATTGTTATTAATGCATTACAAAACATAAAATACGATCCTGCTGTTTTCATTGAGGAGAGACCAGAGAAGATCTCACCTGTAATAGCAGAAGCTATTGGACTTGCTTTGAGGGGCTGATTAATGAATAAGTTCAAAAATAGGAGCGATTATGGTTAGAATAAACCTTATTCCGAAAGAAGAAAAGGTTAAGAAAAGAGCTGGTTTTAGAGGTCCTTCAATAAAGATGCCAACAGGGATAGAAAACTATCTTGGTATAGGACTCGTTGTATTAGTAATAATTATTCTGGCTTTTGTTCATATCGGGCAGAAAAGGAACATTACACGACTTAACACGAATATCCAAGAAACAAGAGAAGAATTAAGACAACTCGAGGAAGTCGTTAAACTTGTGAAAGAGCTCGACAGGAAGAGGAAAGATTTGAATACAAGGATAGAGATAATTAGAGGATTGAATAGAGGGAGATATGAAAAGGCTAGATTTCTTTACACACTTAGCTCAATACTTCCCGAATATTGCTGGATCCAGAATTTGGATGTAAAGGCAAGTACTATTACCATAAAGGGTATTACTTTTTCAAATCAGGTAATTGCTGCTTTGATGAGGAGATTGCAGGGAGAGAAGATTTTTCAAGCAATTGAGTTGAGGAGCATTGTGGGAAAGGAAGTTGATAACCACAATGTTATGGAATTTGACCTCAAAACTCAACTTATCGAAGCCTCTGGTGCAGTATTACAGAAAGCACCGGGTGCAAAAACGAGCACAAAATCCAAGAAAGGAACAACAAAATGAAAGGTATAATTAGATTCTTTGTTTTCGTTGGTTTGTCAGTTGTTCTGATTATTTTATATATATTTCTCATACATACGAAATCATCCGCCGTGATAGGGAAGCTTCAGGTCACATACTCTACCGTTAGCGATTCCCTTAGCAAGGCGAAACAGATAGCAAATAGGTTACCTGAGACACAGAAGGAATACAACTTCTTGAAGAAACAATGGATTGTAGCACAGGGAATGCTTCCTGCGAAAACTGAAACCGAAGAGCTATTGAGCATTGTGTCAAAATCTGCAACCGAAAATAATATAAAAATTCTTTCATTTAAGCCTGGGAAACTCACTGCAAAGCAGAATTTTCAGGAGTATCCTCTTAGTATCAAGGTTATTGGAAAATACCACAGTATTGGACGCTTTTTTAGCGACATTGGAAACCTTAAAAGAATAATAAGAATCGGTGACATAAAGATGACAGGAAAGGAAGGAAAGGAAGAAGGAAGAGGAGGAGGGATAGAGACGGAGTTTACTGCTTCAAGCTATGTTTATGCTGGCTTGAGGGAGAACGTAGGAAAAGCTAAGCATGTAACCAAGAACCCCCCAAAATAGGAGTGAATAATAAAAAATGAAAAAGATAAGAGTCGTTTTATTTGCTCTCTCTTTTACATGTCTTGTTCTTACTCATTATGGATGTAAGGGAGGTAATCCGTTCAATTTTATGATTGGGAAGATGACGAAATCCGTTGAGAAGAAACAAGATAGTGGAAAGATAGGCAGTGCTGGAAATATATTAAAAACTGAAGGCGAGACAGGTAAGTTGCTCGATAAAGGCGCAGAGACGTCGGTAAGTCGCGAAGATTCTTCAAAGATACTGGAAATGGCACTTGGGATCGAAAAATTCTCATACAGGAGTGAGGGAAGGCGAGATCCTTTTGAGTCGCTTTTTAAAGGCAAAGAACTGAATGTCGAAAATGTCCATTTGGTTGGTACAGTTTGGGGACCAAAAGGAAGGTTTGCTCTTCTCAAGGAACCAGGAGGGACAGGGTATGTTGTAGGTATCGGCGACAGAATTGCCGATGGGAGAGTTATTGGTATTACAAGTTCAAGTGTAACTTTCGAAATTAGAAAATTTGGCGTGACTTCGAAGGTAACTTTAGTTCTGGAGCAAAAAGAGGAAAAACTTAAATAGAGAGGTGGTAAAATGAGCCCAAGAAGAATGTTGTTAAATATTGGATTACCGTTCATTTTTGTTATGCTCATTTCTTCGAGTCTTTGCGGTTCACAGCTGCTGGATGTTGTCATTAATGGGACGGATGCAAGGACGGAAATTACAGCGAGTTTCGATGGAACGGTAAACTATACGGAATTCACGATGGAGAACAAAATAATTTTCGACCTTCTGAAATGCGAAAGTGGGTTAGAAGCAAATAAATATGAAGGGATTGATAGAGGAGGTGTTAAAACGATTACACTGATTCCCTTCTACACTGCTAACATTCTGAGACTTACAGTTGATCTTGGCTCTGCAGTTACATATCAGGCAGCGGTAAAAGAGAACAAACTCGTAATTTCGTTTGATAACCAGGAAGGGAAGGCATTCGAGATGTGGATTGCTTCGGAACAGGAGATTACTCCAACAAGTCTTGGTTATGAGGAAGGTTATGAGGTTCCGGGAATGATATCGCTGGATTTGGAGGATGCCGATATACAAACCATTTTAAGAGCAATGGCGCATTACGGAGGGAAAAATGTAGTTGCTGGAGAAGAGGTTAAAGGAGTTATTACGATGAAACTCTCCAATGTCACCTGGCAAGAGGCTTTTGAGGTGATTGTAAAAACTGCGGGTTTCTCTTACAGGGAAGAAAAAAATATTCTCAGAGTTGCAAAGGGGACGACATTCGATAAGGAAAGAGAGAATAGTGAGCTGGCGCAGCCGGTTGTTCACAAAGTATACAAACTTTCGTTTGCAAACCCAAAGGAAGTAAGAACCAATGTTAGTAAACTAATTTCCAAGAAGGGAACCGTTGAAGTAGACGACAGAACCAACTCTTTAATTGTCACGGATATCGAATCGAAGCAACAGGATATCAAAGCACTATTGGAGATTCTTGATTCTGCGAATCCTCAGGTGGATATCGAAGTCAAGGTCATCGACATGGATTTCGACTTTGGAAGAAACCTTGGTATTACCTGGGTTGCCAAAAATCTTAGAAGCAAGCAGTATAATATTCAAGCATCGGGAACCCTGAATGCGGCAAGGGTGGGTGTGCTCGATCTTTCCATCGGGAGCGTAAGGAATTTTGGCAAGATAAGCTCGATAATTAACCTGTATGAAAAAGAAGGTAAGACCAAGGTTATTGCCAATCCGCGGATAACTGCCTTGAATAACAGGGAAGCGGAGATACTGGGAGGAAAGAAATTTCCTGTTAACATGTTTGACCAGGCCGGGAATGTTGTCACGAGATATTTTGAAGTTGGAACGAGACTCAAGGTAACACCTCATATAAATGCAAAGAATGAGATTACGATGGACATAGAGGCAGAGTTGAGTAATGTTGATCCGACTACTCTGATAATTACTTCGACCGAAGCATCGACAAGGCAGCTGGTAAGGGATGGTGAGACTGTCGTGCTTGGGGGATTTGTAAGGGAGGAAACGCAGCAGTCGGAGCAAGGTGTCCCTATATTGAGAAAGATACCTATCTTAGGCTATCTATTCAAGAGTACAGGGAAAACAACCAAGAAAAGAGAGGTGCTGATTTTCCTGACACCTCATATTGTGAAGTATTATTAGTAAAAAAGCGCTCGCTTACAAGCGAGCGCTTTTCATTGTAACTAACCCCTAATTCACAGATTAAGATAGAAATGGCAGGAGAAGAAGTTCTTGTTTATATAGATGATTTGACCAAAGTTTTCAACAGACGATTCCTTTATAAACAGCTGCTGCAACGAATAAACCAGGGAAAGTCAAAAGGTGAGGAATTTACCATAATCCTCATGGATATCGACCATTTCAAAATTGTAAACGATTCCTTCGGACATCTTGCCGGAGATGAGGCGTTACAGTTGTTTTCCAATTTGCTAAAGGACTCGGTGAGAAAGGATGATCTGGTTTGCCGCTATGCAGGTGATGAGTTCGTTCTTATCCTAACTGATTCGGATATAAAAAGGGGTATCGAGTGTGGAAACAGGATTATTGAATTATTGAACAGTAGAGAATTTTCACTTACCTCGGCAGGAGCACGTGTGAAACTCTCGGTTAGTATGGGAGTAGCGAATTTTCCTCTTGATTCAAAGGATGAAAATGCTCTTCTTAGGTTTGCCGATAAAAGCCTGTATGAGGCAAAAAGGAGGGGTGGAGGTAAAGTCGTAAGGTATAAGGAGAAAGAATCAGGTGAAGACAACATCGAGCTTAATTTTGGAAAGTTTATAGGCAGGTCGGATATTCTGTCTTTGATCAAGTCAAGCACGGAAAGTGTTGTTAATGGCGAAAGCAAGGTCTTTTTTGTAAAGGGAAATATTGGAATCGGAAAAACACGATTTCTAAGAGAAGCGTCTTTGTATGCTAATTTACTGGGATTCAAGATTTTCATTGCAAGTGCAGTTCCGCAGAAAATTTCTCCTCCTTATTCCCTTTTTAACTTGCTTTTGAGAAACATACAAAAAGGTTATGATACAAAGACTCTGCAAAATGTTTTTACGAATCTTTCCACCCTGGGCGATACCTTGAAATGGTTAATTCCGGATAACGAATTCGGCATTGGTTCGGTAAAGAAGAATGTTTCCGAACTTACGAGCGAAAGTGACAAACATCTTTTGTTTGAGGCGGTTACAAGATTTATCTCGAATGTATCGGATTTAAATCCTCTTTTTTTGCTGTTAGATGACCTTCAGTGGATCGGCGAAGATGATATTGAGATGTTATTGTATTTTATTAGGAATTTTTCCGGAAGTAGAATACTCATAGGAGGAGCTTACAGGGAGAGTGAGGTCGAAGGAGAAAGGCACCCGCTAAAAAAGGCAATGCTTGCGCTATCAAGAGAGGGTTTATCGGAGAAGATCGACCTTGATCCCCTATCGGATGGAGAAATAAAGGAACTTATCAGCGTTGTTTTGGGATTATGGGAGGTTCCTAAGTTCGTGGTAGATTTCATTAAGGGTATTACTGAAGGGAATCCTTTGTTTGTTATCGAAGTGTTGAAAATGCTTGTTGAAAAGGAGTACATATATAGAACTGCAAGAAGCTGGAATTTTTTCAAATTGACTGAAGCGAGTTTACCGGAGAAAATAAGCGACCTGCTGAAGGAGAAAATCAATTTACTTTCCTCCGAATCCAGAAAGATACTAATGAGCGCTTCTGTTATTGGTGAACATTTTACGCTTGAAAATCTGAGATACATAACAGGAGAGAATGAGGGTTACCTAATTGACCTCCTCGATGAAGCACTAACGAAGGGGATAATTGTCGAGAGTAAAGGGGAAATCGGTAAGTATCGCTTTACATATCGTATGATTCGGTCGGTTCTTTATAATTTGCAATCTTCCGGAAAAAGAAGCTTGGTTCACAAAAAAGTTGGAGAGATGTTAGAGCTAAGTCAGGGTGATAATGAAGAGTTTCTGGAGAACCTTGCTAATCATTTCAGAAATGCGGGAATGGAAAAAAAGGCTTTTTCCTATTACCTCTTATGTGCAAATAAAGCAGAACGGATGATGGTTTACCAGAAAGCCATTTCCTTCTATTCGGAAATGCTTACACTGGCTAAGAAAATGAAAAAATCTGAAATGTCAATTTTCGATCTGTATTTTAAGTTAGGATATCTGTATAAGAGAATTGGAAAGCTCGCACTAGCAGAAGAGTTTTTTAACGATTCATTAAAAATTCCAGAAATTAGCGGTGATAAGAAAGCCGAAGTGCTGCATAGAAAGGGCAACATTTATATGAGAAGGGGTAAATTCGAAGTCGCAATAGATTACTACAAAAAGGCAAGAGAATCTCTTCGGAATTTGGATTCAATGGAAGCAGCAATAATATATAATGATGAAGCGATAGTACATCTAAAAAAGGGTAATTATACAAAGGCATTTAACATAGCTCAGAAAGCCCTTGATATGCTAACGGAAGAACACACAAGAGAGAAATCTCACATTCTTGATACCCTCGGTGAAATCAATTTTTTCTGGGGGAAAATGGACGAAGCGCTTAAGTTTTTTAACGGGAGTTTGGCTCTTGCAAAAAAATGTGGCTTAGAAAATAGAATAGCAACCGCTTACAAGAACATTGGAAGAGTTTGTCTTGAACAGGGCAAAGTAAAAGATGCAGAAAGATTTCTTAAAATAGCCCTTGAAAGCGCTGAGAGGATAGGTGATTATTATCTTGAGGTAATGATTTACAACGATCTTGGCATCGTTTTTGCTTCTGAAAATGTTGACAGAGCAAGGGAATACTATTTAAAAAGCCTGAACATTTCCAAAAGGATAGGAGATAACGACGGAGTTGCAACAATATTCAATAATATAGGAGATTTGTACTTAAGGAGTATTAAGTTTGAAAAAGCTCTGAATATGTTCGAAGAGGCTTTAAGAATATGGGAGAATATTGGAAAGGTGCAGGCTGCAATAATTCCTTATCTTAATATTGGGGAGATATTCTTCGAGCAAAACGATTTCGATAAAGCACTTTTGTATATTTTTAGAGCAAAGGAGAAATCGGAAGAGATAAAATATGTCAGCGGGATAATGCATTCACTGTTTGGTCTCTCCGAACTTTTCTTTGAACAGGGGAATGATGAAGCATTATCTGAAATTATCGAGGAAGTTCAAGAGGTTAACAGGACTTACAAATCGCGTGATTATGCTGCACAAATACTGCTTATGCAAGCAAGGCTTGCATTAAAGGGAAATGATACAAAGAAAGCAGAAAAATTCTATGATAGCATTTCAGAGGATATGAATGAAACTGAAGATAGAAGTCTTCAGAGGGACATCGAAATTTTCGGTGGCAGGCTGCTCGGAAGAGCAGGAAGGACACAAGAGGCACTCAAGTACTTCGAAAGGGCTGAAAAACATTGCGAAAAAACAGGCGACAGACTTGGTTTTGTTTCAGTATTATACCATAAGGCGGAGTTTCTTAAGGGCAAAGAAGAATTTCAAAAAGCCATTTCTATTCTTCAAAAGATCAGGAGTATGCTGGAAGAAAGCAGTGCAAAATTGTGGATTGAAAAAATCGAAAGGAGCATCAGCGAAATCCGGTAGAAATACATATTGTTTTTAACAGTAACAATTCAATCTTCCTATACTAAATTCTTTCTTGCGTATTCTATCCCGTTTTTTATAATAGTCTTACCCATAGACGATGTTCTTATTTTTTCTCTTCTCCAGTTAGGATAATGTGTCTTCAAAACTGCACGCTCGGGATGTGGCATCATTCCAAGTATTCTACCGCTTGGGTCACATATCCCTGCAATGTTCCCAACAGAGCCATTTGGATTGGCGGGATAGCCAGTAAGGTTGCCTTCACTGTCCACATACTGAAGTGCAATCTGGTTATCGCGAAATAATCTTTTAAGTATCTCTTCATTCTTTGTTATGAATTTGCCTTCCGTATGTGCAACAGGGATATTAAGAAGTCCGTGAAAGTTTTTTAAAAAAGCAGACTTTCGCGAACTCTTTTTTAGATACACCCATCTGTCGACGTATCGTGGTTTATCATTAAACGTGAGTGTGACCGACTGTTTGAAATTTCCATCGAATCCCGGTAATATACCCAGTTTCACAAGCACCTGAAAACCGTTACAAATACCAAGAATAAGTTTGCCTTTCCGGGAGAAGCTTTTCATCTCTTCTGAAAGGTAGTGTCTTATTTCTGTTGCCCATACCTTTCCAGCGGCGATATCATCTCCGTAACTAAAACCACCGGGAATAACAAGAATGTGAAACTTGGAAAGTTGTTTTTTCCTTCTCAATAATTCGGTAAAGCCAACTATTTGAGCATTGGCTCCGGATAGTTCAAATGCAATTTTCGTTTCCAAATCGCAGTTTGTACCAGCAGATTTGAGTATGATTACATTAGGATTTTTCACCATTTAATTCTTTCTTTCCATCGGGTTTTCAGAATATTAATATCGACCTCATCGATTTTCTTATCTGCCTTGAACAAAATGAACTTATTTGATTTGAGCACTTTTCCAAAACAACTGAAAGGTATACCATGCAAAGTGTTTTCGAATTGCCTGCTATCCTTTTCCCGCACTTCCACGATGAATCGAGAGTTTGATTCGCTGAAGAGAAGTTCGGGATCAGTCAGACTATCCTCTCTCTTGATTTTTTTGAGGTTAATGGATGCTCCAGTTCTTCCTGCAATCATCATTTCCGAAATGGCGACTCCGATACCTCCTTCCGAACAATCGTGAATTGACTTAACATATCCTTTTTTTACTGCGCTATAGGTGTTTCTAAGCGTTTTTAATGACAGTTTGAAATTCAATTGAGGAACGGAATTCCCTATTCTGTTCATTATTTTATAGAAATGTGAACCACCCAACTCCTTTTTCGTGGTACCAATAATATATATCAAGTTTCCCGGTTCCTTGAAATCGGAAGACGGGACCATATTAACATTATCGCAGATGGTGACGCAGGAAATTAACAAAGTTCCCATTATTGATTTCTTCTTACCTTTCACTTGAAAAACATTGTTAAGACTATCTTTGCCTGAAATAAAAGGGACCTTCAAGGCAACTGCCGTATCATAGCATCCGTGAGAAGCTCGCATGAGTTCACCCAATATTTTCGGGTTTTCAACATCACCCCAGGAAAAATTATCAAGTATCGCTGCCTTTTGTGGATTTCCTCCGCAGGCCACTGCGTTTCTGAGTGACTCCTCTATCGAAGATGCTGCCATCCAATATGGGTCTATTTTTCCATAGTATGGATTAATACCAGCTGTTATTACGATTCCCCTATTGGAGTCGACAAGTGGTTTCAAAACGGCACCGTCGGAAGGACCATCGTTTTGCTTGCCAACAAGTGGTTTTAGTGCACTCATTCCCTGAACCTCATGGTCATACTGTCTTATAACGACTTCTTTGCTTGCAATGTTGGGATGAGAGAGGAGTTTTAGCAGAATTTTCCGTATGTTAGTTCTACCATTTATTCGAATTTCAGCAAAGCGTTTTCTCTTCCAGGTAGCTTTTTTGTTCGACTTTGGACATTTGTTGTGGAGAAAATCCATGTTCAGTTCTGCAACCTTTTTGTTCTTGTAAAAAAGTTTCAATTTTCCCGTATCTTCGAACTTACCGATCGGGGCGAAATCGACATCGTGTTTCAGGAAGATGTTTTTCAATTTTCTAATGTTTTTTTTCGGAACAGAGATAACCATTCTCTCCTGGGATTCCGATATCCAGATTTCGTCGTACTTGAGTCCCGTATATTTTAAAGGAACTCTGTCCAGATGAACCGATACTCCAAGTTCTTTGCCCATTTCTCCAATTGCTGAGGATAAGCCTCCACCTCCACAATCAGTAATTGCCGAATAAAGACCCGCATCCCTTGCTTCCAGTAAAGCGTCAAGTAGTTTTTTTTCGGTAATCGGATTTCCAATCTGGACTGCACCGCTCGAAGTCATTTCGGAATTCTCGTTCAATTCTATGGAAGCAAAGGTTACTCCGTGTATACCGTCTTTTCCGGTTTTCCCTCCAAAAACAACGATAATGTCACCATCATCAGGGGCTTTAAATGACAGGTTTTCGGGGATGATACCCAGACTACCGCAGTAGACAACAGGATTATAGAGGTAAGTTCTGTCAAAGATAATTGTTCCATTTACCGTAGGAATTCCCATTTTGTTTCCATAATCCCTGACCCCGGAGACTACGCCCTTGAATACTCTTTTCGGGTGGAGGACTCCGGAAGGGAGAGTCCCCGTTCGCAAGTTTATTGGAGCAAAGCAAAAAACATCGGTGTTAGCAATAGGTTTTGCACCAAGTCCTGTCCCAAGCGTATCCCTGATTACACCTCCTATACCTGTTTCAGCACCACCGTAGGGTTCCAGAGCCGATGGGTGGTTGTGTGTTTCCACTTTGAAAGTTATGTTAAAATCCTTATTGAATTTCACAATACCTGCATTGTCCGAAAACACGGATACACAGTATTTTTTCCTGACATCCTTGGTTGCTTTAGCTATTGTTGTCTTAAGGACATTGTCAGTTATTTTCCCATTGTAGCACACATTTCCCTTGAATGTTTTATGGATGCAATGTTCGCTCCAGGTCTGCGCTATTGTTTCAAGTTCGACATCAGTTGGTTCCCTATTTTCGTTGAGAAAATAACTCTGAATCGTGTTCATTTCCTGCAGATTGAGACTTAAAAGTCCTTTTCTTGAAAGCTCCATCAGTTCGCTTTCAGTCTTGCTTGAAATATTTATTTTTCGAACTTCGAGAATAGGGATTTTCCTTGTGTATTCATAATGTGTCTCGTCCTTTAGCCAGAGTTGAATAATATTATTCATAAGAAGCTTTTTTACAAGGGATTCTATGTTTCTATTTGTTAACCTGCCAACCAATTCATAACGATTTCTTGTTTGAACATTCTCTATTTCATTAAAACCAACATCTTTGAGAAGCATAGATGTTGTTAGTGCAACTGGATCCATGACGCCTGGAAGATATGCAATTTCTACGAAGGTTCCTTTCTTGTCTCCGAAGTGGCAAATATGGTCATTGCAAACGAATGTATCTGAAACAGCATCAGATAAAATGTTTTCTGCTATTTCCTCAAGTTTCTTTTTTGCAAGATGGGTTGCCTTAATGACGAACACTCTTATGAAACGAATTGCTTCGATACCTGCGATATTCTGCTCAACTGCTTCCTTCACGATACCTTCACCGATTGGGTCCGCAAGCGATGATTTTGTTGATACCTCTATTCTGTAATTCATTTTTAGCTATATTATCTACATTCTAAAGCCCAGGGCTGCCCCGTAGTAACCAAGTGCACCTGACTTACCAAACTCCAGATTCACATCAATAAGCTCTACAGGGACTGCGATGCCAAAGTAAAATTTAGTTAAAGTACCCTGGTTGTATGTTATCTCTCCATCGTAATCGTTTATTGTATAGGTTCCATTCATCGATGGAACAAGCCATCCAAATCCTGTGTAAATATCGACAAGAAGGAAAGTTTCTCTTAAATCAAGATGGTAAGCAAACGTTGTCATTGTAAGAGAGCAATTCGCTTTATCATGTAACTGTGCATCGGCGAACCTAAATTTTGTAGCAAGTAGCGAACCATAATCGAATGAAAACGAAAAACAAGGAATAAATCCCTTATTTTTCAACAGATTCGCCTTAGCAGTCAGAGTGAAACCAAAAGGGGATTTTTCCTTGTATTTTTTTAGTATTCCAAATAGTGGAGAACCGTATCCTTTTATCGCCGTCTCAATACCGAGAAATCCTTTCCAGGAACCAGTTGGATTAAATCCACTGAAAATTCCGAAAGTTCCCTTGAAATAGAACATAGATATGGATGTTTTCACATTTCCTTCACCAACCGGGTTCTTAATGTTACATCCAAGAGCTGTTACTCCAGATTCGAGGTTGAAATGTGCTATCCCTCCAAGATAGATTGAGGAATTGAAATTCCCGCCATTAGCAGTAATTCCTAAAGGTTCACTCAGATCGGTGAGAAATGTTCTCATATCCTGTCGCGTTGGCACGGCAGTAAACAGATTGACGGTAACTGTGAAAATTAGCAAAAATAGAAGTAGAATTTTCATTTTCCTTCCCCCTTTTGCTTTAGTTGTCTGGACTTAATACCGGTCCAGATCGAGAATACTACAATAATGAGTCCCATGCAGACATTGTGCCATTTAACGGGTTTGCCAAATAGTAAGCCTGAATAGGAAATCCAAATCCCCACATATAATAGAACCCAGTTCTGCCACATAATTCCTCCTTTTCATTTTTACAGTTTTTTCCCCACTATCGTTTGCTTTCACTAGAATTTAAATTCCACCCATACATCCATTCCCGTTGTACTCGATTTTGTGTTTGTTTTCTTGTCGTTCATCATAGAATAATTAGCTATAAGTCCTCCTGTTATGTTTTCGGAAAAGTTATAGCTAAGACGCGGAGAAAGCATATAATTTATCATATGATTCGTAGGTCCGTCTGGAACGCTTGAGGATGTAGAATAATTTTTCGAGTAGTTAAAATCCATTGCAGCATCGAGATTACTCGAGAAGTGTATCTTATGTCCGACCCATGGGAGTTTCAAGCCTGATGGTGCTCTGAATGAATAGGAGACGGAAAAATTGTAACCGGTGGTTTTCGAAGTTGTATTAACTTCCGTAGCTGCAATGCTCTTGGATTTGTTCGTTGAAAAGTTTCCAGAGATGTTTGTCCGTATATCTCTTAACCAGGTTAACTGGAAGGATGGACCCCAGGAGATGTTATTGGATTCTGATTGAGGTTCGGAGTCAATTTCATTGGAACCTTTTTCGTCCCTATAATTTACCGATGCTGAAACGCTTTTAAGAACATTGTTCTTTGGAAGGAATTTCGTAACCTGCGGAAATTGTAGTCCGATATCGGGCCAGGTTGTCGATTTCGATGACTGTTTACTGGTTGGAGTAATGCTAGTGCTCTTATTCTGGGTGAATGATGCATTAAGGGAGAAGAAATTTGCATTAAGTCCACTTGACGCCGTAAAGTTGTCGGATACGCTTCTATGGTCGTAAGGTGTAATACCCTCTTTGGGTTGTGAATGCTGTATTTCTTTTGGAATCGATTCGGCGAAACCAAATTGATATTCCCAGGATGGTCTGCTTTTGAGCAAGCCGAATGCCGTCTGTCTGTTTCTGCTGATGGATATATTTGGACGCTTAATATAGTTGGAAAATTGCTCGAGTTTAATTGCAAACCATCGAGGTGTGCCCGTAACTACCGTCGAGTCTTTTGTCTCATTTCTGATGTGTGTAATCAGCTGTAGAAGTTTCGGTAATGCAAAATCAAAAAACAGTGAAACAGTATTACTGTTCCCAACATTTCTTACAGGGAAGGAATCAACAACAAGGTTACGGTTGTCAGGTTTTCTGTCCTCTGTGTAATTCGAGTTGAAAGATAGGTTGGGTTTTGACCAATACCAGAAACTGGGAGAAAAGGAGGAAGAAAAGGATTTGCCGAGGTTTACCTGTTCTCCAAATCTCTTTTTGGGAAGGTTGTTCTCATAGTTAATATCGAGATCCCTTGTTCTATCATCACTGTAACTTCCTCTTAGTATGTTGATAGGATTATATTGAACGCCATTTGACAGCGTTAAATATCTACTGAGATCGAATGTTGTCATTTTCCAGCCTGTTTCGTAGTTTGTGAATCGACTCGAAAGCGTTTTATTGTATCCTGTGGTTGAATTAAAACTCCCGGGGAAATAGTTGAAGTCGAACATATTGAAAATTCTTAAAGGTTTGAGTCCGGGTGCAAAGCTATAAGTTCCTGTTAAACCTCTATTCTTTGTTGAATCGAGGTTTGTGGGATTGAGTGAATAAGAAGTCTTATTGGATGCGTTTATTTTGACGGGGTCTATCAGGATGTGTGTTAGCAGGTTTGTCGAATTCGAGCCTTTGCTGAAATTGATATTTTCGCTTGTCGAACCATTCATACTCTTTTCTTTTCTTGCCTGTTCACTATCAAGGATCACATCGGAGCCCGTTTTGTATTTCGGATAGCCAATGGATTTGTTTTGACTATAGGTTAAAGGAATGTTAAATCCCCAGACTTTGGGAAAGAATTTACCGAGTGCGAGATTTCCCTGATACTGGTAACTTAGAATATTCGACTGAGTAACCTTGTTCATATTGAGTTGCTGAAAGTCTGCATCGGTTTTTGAAACGGATCCCGTCAATATTATGAAATCCGCAACTTTCAACTGCGTCGAGATATTCATACTTGTCCCTTTATCCCTTCTTGGTGTGGTTAATCGCAATTCATCAATCCACATCTCTCCAGTTATTACCCCGTTGTTTTCATTTACAAATCCAATCTCCAAGTATCTTACATTTGTGAGACTTGGATTTTTCACAAAGGAAAAGTTACCCTTCTTGTAATGTGTTGAATCCTCAGGTGCTTCCACCTTGAGATCTGTAAAGGATTTGAAAGGAATTATTATTTCTTCCCAGGAGGTAAGAAGAGTTTTCTCGAACTGGTAGTAGGTTGCAGAATCACCTCCAATTCTTATGAAGAATTTAACAGGATTACCTTGCTGGCATTTAACATAGAATTTCATATCCTTATAAGTTGTATAATTTTCGGCTTTAGTTGTTTGTAAGAAGACCGAACCTTTGTGACGTGGAGAGATGTTCTGGTATTGAAGAACAAGGGATTGTTCCCTTTTTGGTCTACCGTACTGGTCTTCTCCAGGATCGAATGGAGGTGTGTAATCGGGATTTTCCTCCGTGTTTTTTTGCGTTACAAACAGTTCTTCGTCGGGCAGAATACCACTACCAAGGGTGTCAACAGATGAAATACCTTTGTTCTCCCAGGTTGTGCTTGTTATTTCGATCGAGTAAAACTGAAGGCTATCCTGGTGGCTGAAATTATCAAGCCACAGCCTTACATATTTAACATATTCCCAGTCCATCTGTCCTGATACATTACTAATTGTTGTATCGTCAAGAGGAATTCTAAACAGTTTCCATCCCTTGCTGGTTTCTTCCGCTATATAATTCGAATCTGGATTCGAAAGAGAAATGGTATATTCGGTATATCTGGAGATCGTATTCAATGAACCGTCTCTGTCAAGGTCTTCCGAGTCGAGTCTGTTATTATTTTCCGTTCCATTTAATCTGTGGTAGTTTGAATCGTTTATCGTGCCCTCGGGGTAATCGTCGTTGGCATCATCACCAGAAATGTTATTGGAGTCTTTACCTCTCACGCCGTCCAGACCAGTATCCTCGTAATTTTCTGGATTTTTGTCAAGCAAACCGTCCTTGTTTTTATCCTCGGTATCTATCTTGCCATTGTATCCAACTATTTCTCCGTTTTTTGTCCATCTCGCTGCATCTTCGGGGATACTTCTACCGATATCGAAATGTAGCGTTCCTGTTGTGCCTCTTACCCAGAACTCAAGGAATTTTGCCTTTGTAAGGTCTTCACCTGTTTTAGACATAAGATTCGTAATACTCATCCATGAACTCGGATCATCGTTTTTCGGATAAAAAACTAACCGCAGGTATGATGTAAGGTCATCTTTTTGTTCGTCCGGGAGGTTCGGGAAAATATCACCTCTCGGTATTCTATTGTTAGGTTCAAACCAGTAGTATGTACCAAGTGTACTGGTGTCTTTACCCTGAGGTGTACTGCCGAAATGCCATTGCCACATAGATGCACCTATGTTCGTTGTCTGTTTTACGCCTTCCATATCGTCCAAATAGACCTCCCCCGTTGAATTTGGGTCAGGCATTGAAAGGGCAACAACGCCTGTCACGTTTGCCTGAGAAGGTTCTTCCGTATCGATAAGAGGAATTTTATCTGTTAGGGTTGTTAAAAAATTCGGATGGGTTGTTATGCTACCATCGAGCTCGCCAACCACGACACTTCTAGGTTCCTGCCCCAATTTGGGTCTTTCGTCATAAGTAGAGATATTACGGTATATCCAGCTTGTCCCTATTTTGTTATTGTCGCTCAATTTGTACTCTCCTCTGACACCTAAAAGGGACTTCGAAGCAGTCGAGAAAAAGGGTGCATACTGATAATCTATCGTTAATGCTGCGTCAGATTGTGCCATTAGCTCTGTACCGCGACCTTTGAATTCAACCATACCGGTATTGTAATCTATCGTATAATCAACATCCCTTTGTAGAGTTACTCCATTTATTTTCACAACTTCGGAACCCTCGATTATATTCAGCTGTCCAAGAGTGATAACAGTTCTTGCACCTTTATACTGTAGTTCGATGTAATATTTTGCAAGGCTTTCGTCGATGGAAGTGGTATCATAGATTATTGTATTGGTGGAGTCGAGGACTGTGTCGGAGAACGGACGGGCACCTGGGAAAAAAATATATCCTCTTATTTCGTCTACGAACCACGGATCAATAAAACCGTTTTTATCCTCGTCAATTCCAAGAAGGTATGCATATTCTTCACCCTTTTGAGTAGATGAATCGACTCCAGCTCCTGAAGTCCTTCTTTTTACTGAGATTTGTATTTCGTCTTTTGTTACATCTGATGCACCTATCGAGTAAGTATTACGTAATTCATAATTCCAGGTTGGATAAACTGGATTGTTGTTCTCGGGCTTGAGGAGTTTAAGCATAAGAGTATCACCGGGTGGAAATGAGCCGACCGTGTCAATAATCTGTCCGGTGTTCTTATTTTTCTTGATATACCTTATGGCGAGGACATATTCCATACCCAAATAGGTATTCAGGAGCAAAACGTTATCGTTATAGAGTTCATATCCGCTTGGAGGAAGAATTTTGTCGAACATACCGGTGTAGGCAAAGGTTGTATCAAGTGTATCTGCATCGAGGTAAACTTTGGCTGGAACTGCAATGCTGTCATTCGTATAGTTTCTGTCGTCGATATAAACATTCAAGTTGGTAATGGTATCGTCCGCACCAAAGTTCATATCCAGGTAGTAGAACTTGAGCCTTAAGTAATCTATGTCGTATATCTTTGTTGTATCCTGTTTTGCCTGTCCTATAAAGGTTGTCTGGTCGCTCTCTCCCTGTTCCTTGCTTGCTACTGCAGTAACATCTACAGGTCCGACTTTCAGCAGTGTTTTAATGCCAAACAGCCCTTTGTAGCTTGGTGGTGACCCTATTATCTTGGTTCCAGGTAGATTCATATCGGTATCACCAGCCTCGATCAACTGCACGATTTCGTCTTCATCTCCCTTGTACTGGAGTTTTATTTTGTTCTGTAGGTCACTTTCGGCTTCACTACTATGGTCTATGAAGACGTTTATTTTTTCACCCACCGTTCCCTTAAGGTTAACGTTCAGTATCTGTTTCATCTTCAGTTCTGGTAGTATGGACCTGCTTTCATTCGGATAATGAACCTGGTCATACAGTGATGTTTTTTGACCACCAAAGTCTATCTTTTCGCTACCCTGTACTGAGAGTTTCCCCCCTTCACCGATAATACCGGATATTGGAGTTTTTATCTTTGGAAGTTCTATATCTGGAACGATTCCCTGTGAATATTCGCTCTTTTCTTTCGAAATCAACTCTTCGGTTTTTTCTACCCATAATTTTCTTGTGGAAAGCTCCGCGTGGTGTTTCAAGAAATCCTCCATACTCTGGATCTTATAGTAATCAAGAAAGACATCATCCTTGTAAAGTTCGTATGATATCATCTGGGTTTCAAGATAATATTGAAGCGTTTTTTTTACTGGTGAAGTAGACGCAAAATACTTCTCCGCAAAGTCCTCCCAGGACAGTCTAAAGATGATAGAATCCGTGGTCAGAGAATCGGTATTGATTTCCTGCGAATGCAAGAGGGAACTCTGAATCAAGAAAAATAAAACGGAAATAATTAAAACTTTCTTCATAAATTATAAATTTCCATTATCTTACTTCATTTCATTAATATAGCATAAAGTAAAATAAAATCAAGCAAAAAAGAAAGGATAGTAAGCTGTCATTCTTATTTGGCTTGACAATGCCATTCGGGCTTGATATAATGTTTTGATGATACTTTACAGATATTTCGTCAGAGAACATTTCATCCCCTTTTTTCTTGCACTTATGGTTCTAACCTTTGTCCTTATAATGAACAGAGTCTTCGAACTAGTTAATAACATCGTTGGCAAAGGGCTGAGCCCGTATATTGTACTAAAAGTTTTTTTACTCAGTCTTCCATTCATCATTGCGCTTACAGTACCGATGGCTGTGTTGGTTTCGGTGATTACCGTATTCGGGAGAATGAGTCAGGATTTCGAAATCATTGCTCTGAAAACAGGGGGAATCAATCTCTACAGGTTAATTCTTCCTGTTCTAATTGCCGTTATTTTGGTAAGCATGGGGATGGTATACTTCAATAATCATATTCTACCCGAGTCGAATCATACGGTTAAAAACCTTCTTATAGACATAAATGAGAAGAGGCCGTCATTAAGACTGAAAGAGGGAATTTTTACAAAGCCATTTAAAGGTTATGACATATACATAAGGAAGATAGACCACAGGGAATCGATTCTCCTTGATATCCTAATTTATGAAACAAGTAAAGGACAGGTCAGGAAGGTTGTAACTGCAAATACAGGGAGGATGGAAACCTTCAAGGAAAAAGTAGTTCTAACTCTCATTGATGGAGAAATGCACGAAATTGACGAAAAAGATGCAAGTCATTATAGAAAACTTGCATTCGAGAAACATACAATTACATTTCCGTTGAATGATGAATTTGTGGAAAAGGAGAGGGAGTTCAGGAGCGATAGGGAGTTGAGTGCAAAAGCAATGAGAGAAAGAATTTCAGATATTGATGAAGAAATAAGGAGATTAAAGAACAGTAAATCACCGCAGAAGGATATCGAGAGAAGAATTAAGATAAAGAGAAAGGAAGTAAGTAGATACGCAGTCGAGATACAGAAAAAGTACTCTATTCCTTTTGCCAGCGTTGTGTTTCTTTTCCTCGGGATTCCTCTTGGGATAAAGACAAGGAAAGGAGGAGTTGCCGTAGCCACAGGGGTAAGTATTTTGTTTTTCGTTATATACTATATTTTTCTTGTGGGGGGGGAGGAACTCGCAGATAGAGGATTAATGTCGCCGTTCCTGGGAATGTGGATGGGAAATATCTTCTTCCTCGTGGTCGGGTTTTTTCTTACCCAAAGGAGTGTCTACGAGAATAGCTTTGGGTGGTTTTTAAAGATTTTCAAGATTCGAAGACGCCACGGAGAGACTGCAGAAAGTAGAAGAAAAAGATGAAAATACTCGACAAACTTCTACTAGTGGATTTTCTGAAAGCACTTTTGTTTATTCTTATCGCTTTTGTGTTTATTTTTGTTATCGTTGACCTTTTCGATGATCTGGCGAGATTTATTGAAAAAAAAGTTTTGATATTCGACATTTTTATGTACTATGCATATCAAATGCCTTCGATTGCTGTGCTTGTTTTTCCTGTTGCAGCCTTGCTTTCTCTGTTTTTCTCGCTTGGCCTTATGGCGAAGAATTATGAGATACTTGCGTTAAAAGCAAATGGTATAACACTCTACAGGATTTTTTTCACCTATCTGGTTGCCGGTTTGATGATGAGTTTGTTTATAATATTCATTAATGAGACACTTGTTCCGTATGCCAACGAAAAGGTAAGGTTGCAAAAGAGAATAAAGATAAACAAACTGCCAGCAATAGATTATCATTATCAGAATGATCTTAAATACCTTGGGGAAGGTGGATATACTTATTCAATAAAAACATATGAAGGTAAAAAAAAGGAAATGAGAAGGATTATTATTCTGAAATTCGATGAGCACCACAGAGTCGTGAGGAGGATCGATGCGAAGAGTGGTATTTGGAATGACGGTGTCTGGGAACTTAAAGACGGATATGTTCGAGTTTTTACTGACAGTCTTGGTCAGAGGGTAACGGCGTTTAAAAGTAGGCAGTTCTCCGAATTAAAGGAGAAGCCCAGTGATTTTTCTAAGAGAGTGAAATCGCTTGAAGAAATGAAGTATTCGGAGGTTAAAGATTATGTGAGGAGATTAAGGAAGAGCGGAAAAGATCCGTCAATAGCCCTTTTGGAATTATATACAAAAATTTCTTTTCCTTTTGTTACTTTCATTATTATCTTCCTGGGTGCTCCGCTTTCTGCAGATACGAGGAGGAGTGGTATTGCACTTGGGTTCGGACTTTCTCTGCTCATTAGTTTTGTTTATTGGGGTTCCTTGCAGATTTCTAAAGCCTATGGCATAAAAGGGGATGTTACACCATCTCTTGCTGCGTGGCTTCCAAACATTCTATTTGCGGTAATCGGTGTTTTTTTGATTGTCAGGATAAAAAAGTAGTATTGATGAATATTGAAAGATCAGATAAGCAAACATATGAGTTAACTTAAATGTTAAAATTCGGGAACTCTGAACTCGCAAATGGTTTGGTACTTGCCCCGCTTGCCGGTTTTACCGATTCAAGTTTTAGAAAGCTGTGTAAATCTTTTGGTGCAGAACTGGTTTTTTCTGAAATGGCTTCTGATGAAGGGGTGAGGAGGAGGATCAAGAAAACCCTTGATTATATACTTTTCGACGATGAGGAAAGACCTATTGGTATTCAACTTTTCGGTTCGAAGATAGAATCTATGAAAGAAGCAGCAGTGATAATCGAGAAGGAATTACACCCGGAGGTAATCGATATTAATCTCGGGTGCCCTGTAAAAAAGGTTACAAAAACAGGCGCTGGGGCAGCTCTATTGCAAGATAAGAAGAAAATGCAGAAAATGGTTTGCTCGATTGTAAAAGCTGTAAATACTCCTATTTCGACAAAAATAAGATTGGGATGGAAAAGTGATGATTCACTTGAGTTATCGAAGATGCTCGAAGATTGTGGAATAAGTTTTATTACCATTCATTCAAGGAGAGCTATCGATGACTACAGTAAGAAAGCAGATTGGACGGTTTTCGAGAAAATTAAGAATAATACTTCAATTCCCATAATAGCAAACGGAGATATTTGGAAACCTGAAGATGCGGTATTTCTAATTTCCGAGATCGGAGTTGATGCTGTTATGGTTGGTAGAGGAGCGCTTGGCAGACCCTGGGTTTTTAAGAAACTTAAAGATTATATGAACAACGGAAAATTAGAGAATAATATGAGTAGGAAAGATAGAATAGATATACTTCTGAAGCATATTGAAATGATGAGACAGCGAATGGGTGAAGAAAAAACGGCACGGAGAATAAAGGGGCAGATCGGTTATTACCTTAAAGGTATGGGGGAAACCAGAAGAGCAAAACAGCAAATTCTGACAGCAAATAGGTTAAGCAGCATAGTAGATCTTCTCGAAGGAATGAAAAAATGAAAATCGTATGTTTTTCTTGTAAATATCCAACAAATATGTTAAGAGCGTAATATGAAATATGCAAAAAAGGGAACAGTGAAAATCTTTGTTGGTATATTATGTTTGCTCGTTCTATATTGCTCGCGCGAACGTGTTTCGAATCCAGTTTCAGATACGGAGATAAAAGAGCTAAAGATAACCTGTAAAGATGTTTTGAAAAGCGGAGAGAATATCGATTACGTTCTTCAAACAATGAATATGGGTAGTAACGAACGATATGGTATTACGGAGAGTTTGAAGGAGTATCTTGATGTAAAAGCCTGTATGCCCGGTGATTCTGTTTTAGTGTCCAAGAATCTTTCAGGTGAATTTTCTAAACTTGAATATGTAAAAAGCCGTTTTTTAAGATTCAATGTAACGAAAAAGGACACAGCGTATCATACAGAGAAAATCGAATTAAAGCCTTCTATTGCGATATCGAATATCAGTAGTACAATATCAGGGAGTCTCTACGAGTCAATTGTTAAGTTAGGGTATTCTCCTGAACTTGTTTTTGATTATGCGGATATCTTTGCCTGGGTAATCGATTTTTTAACAGAGGTTCAAAACGGTGATACTTTCGATATTTTGGTTGAAAAACAATACTTGAGTAATAGATATGTCGGGAACGGCAAGATAATAGCGGCGTTTTACAAAGGGCAGATAGGACAGTATTTCGCATTTTATTTCAAGGATACTGAAGAAAAAGAGGATTATTACGATGAGAAAGGCAATTCTCTCAGAAAGCAACTGCTTAAGACACCCCTGCAGTATAGAAGGATTAGTTCCTACTTTTCGTTGGCAAGATTACACCCAATACTGAAGATACGAAGACCACACTATGGCGTGGATTTTGCAGCTCCTCGGGGGACACCTGTTTGTTCTGTGGGTGATGGTCACATACTTTTTGCCGGTCGGAAAGGCGGATATGGAAAACTAATAGTTGTGAATCATCCTAATAGTTTTATAACATACTATGGGCATCTCTCAAGGATTAATAAGGGGATTGTGAAGGGCGCAAAAGTAAAACAGGGGCAGGTAATTGGGAATGTTGGTTCCACGGGTCTTTCGACCGGTCCGCACCTGCATTTCGGGATCAAGAAATCCGGAAGGTGGGTAAATCCGCTTAAAATTGACTTGCCTCCGGCGGAACCAATCAACGAGAAATACAGAAAAATTTATTTAGAAGAGATGAGTACAATAAAACAGGCAGTGTTCGGAAAAACTCTGAGATCGGACCGGGAAATTTAAGATAGCTGTTGACGAATGTAAGGCACGTCAGAATGGTGCAATGGTAAGAGAATGATTTGCGCACAGCATTCGATAAGTATTTTTTTGTGTTGATTGATATAGCGAAATCAGAGGTAATACTTTTTTACAAATCCCGAGATATTGTTAAACTGCTTTTCTCAGATTGGAGAATCTGTTCAAAGAATTTTTTTACAGTGTCATAATCATAGGCAGGTATTGTTGTTTTAATGATAGAGAAATGCTTATTTATGACAATGTTTTCACCATCCTTAAGACAGGATAATGAATAGTTACCGAAATCGTATGATATTTCCACAGGTTCTATATTTGTATTGATGTTGCAAGTTTTTCCTGTTTTAAACTTCACAATTTCGATGACGGTTTTAGGATAGTCAAAACAGATTGCATGTGAACGAGTTTCCCTTGTGAGCACGTCTACTATTGTGTTTCGCAGGATGTTTGGAGACAGCACAGAGAAATCCTTTACTTTCTGAATAGTGGATGGAAAATGAAATCGGTAAGCTATTACTAAAGGCTGCGAAAGATCAAAGAGTCCTGAGACAGAGTAGTCTTCAAGTATAGCACCCGTGCAGAGCCGTGAAAGTTTCTTTTCGATGAATTCTCTTTTTTCGGTTTCGCTCTGTTGCCGTAATATTGTGCGGGTAAGGATGGCTTCCTGTCCTGTTTTCGTGCTTTTCATAACACAGGAAAAAGTTTTATCTCCACTGATATCGACTTCGCATTCTCGAATGGTTTGGTTCGCTCTTGCTGAAGAAGATGGAATGGTGAGTAGTTTGCTTTCGTTTTCCTTTATTAGCAGTGCCCGTGTATTTTCCAGGTACCATGGAATTTGACAGAATGGGGTTGCTCGAGATGTAGGGTCAAACAACACAAAATCATCCGCGGTGGTGTAATCCTTGTCTCCTTTAACCACAAAGTTTTTATAGCCCTTTACGTCTGTGAAGTAAGTGGCTGGAACTGCAACTATCATATGATTGAACTGCTGACCGGACACGAAACCCTCCACGATTTTACCCGAAGAAGCGGTTCGAGAAAGAACAGGAAATGCATCGATTCCTATTTCTTTTAACATTGTGATAAGAAGGAAAGCTTTATCCTTGCAGTCACCGTATTTATTCGTGAAGACCTTGATTGGTTTGTGAGGGATAACCCTTCCCCTCTTGATTTCAATAGCAACATAACGGATTTTGGATTGTACACAGTCGTAAATGCTTTGTATTTTTTCCTGTTCAGAAGTAATATCGGCTGTAAGTTCATTGACCTTTGACTTGATAGCCTTGTCTTGCTTTATATCTTTCTTGAGCATCTGCCAGTAATGTTTACCGAGTATTTCCCATGAGTCTCCTTCTATTGTTGCTGTGACTCCATAGAGGGAAAGCGCAGAGAGTGAAAAGTAGATTTTGCTTGTTATTTCAGAAGAGGGTGGCATAAAAGGTTCGGGTTTGAGAGGAGGCGTATCCTTTGCCTTGAATATCGCTTTTACTTTTGCTGCCGGATGTGATATGGATTTGTCTATAGGGAAATCTTTTCTTGCTGCCAACAGGAAACGGTACTTAAGAAAATCCGGTACCTCAAGTGTAATTCTTGAAAGCAAAATAGGTACCTCCCCCTGGAATGTCCAGGATGGGGCAAAAGGTGATTTATATAGAATGGAATAGGAGTATTCGATTACAGAACCCTTTTCTACTCCAGGCATAGCGAAAACCTTTGATTTTGAATCCGCATAGAGTACATAATCAGGGAAAAGCGTTTTTTCATGTATATCAGTGGGTTGCAATTCGATAACTGTATTGTCCTTTTTGATTGTTCTTCCTTTTATATTGTGAACCTCATTTCCTTCATCAAATGGGATTTCAATGTTTGCGTATCTTAAGCCTGCTTCATTCAGAATCCTGACAATGACATGCCTCGTGAAGATAAATTTTCCGGTAACATTGAATTCTCCGTCGTCGAGAAGAAATACTGCACTTGCGTCTGGATAATCTTTTTGTTCCGGGAGATTTTCCAAATCCAATTGTTCCCATTCGACCTTCTTGAAGTGGGTACTTCTCGTGGAAGAACAGTCAAGACTGAGCATGAAGAATACTGCAAGGAGCATATAAAAAATGATTTTGTAAAGGTAACGAAAGAGAGAGTTTATCATTTTGCCCTCCGAAAGTTAATTTTTTCGTTATGGCTTATTATCACCTAATTCACAAGTATGACAATTTACAATGTCAATGTAGTATTATTACAAGACTATGATTCAATATATACTGTAGTATCAGCTATTTGTCAAGCAAAATTGATTAAAGGCGTATTGGGGTCAAAGGCGTATTACGGTCATATCTGCGGAAGCAGGTATCCACAATAGATTCCATCTTTTCATTTTTCTAATTTCCTTTTTTGTTTCAACTCTTATATTCTTCCAATCCCTGTTAATTTTGTCTTTTTCCTTGACAGGGAATTATGATCATTGTATATAATAAATAGTCAGTCGGAGAAACAGGAAAGATGGAAGATTTGAAGAAAACTAAAAAAACCAAATAAACCAAATAAACTAAGTAATCTGCGAAAATCAGCATGTAAAAATAATGAAAAAAGTTCTCCTTATCAATCCCTGGATTTATGATTTTTCTGCATTCGACTTCTGGCTAAAACCACTTGGTTTACTATACATCGCAAGTTTTCTTGAAAAGAAGGGTTTCGATGTGAGTTTTTTGGATTGTCTTGACCGTTTCCATCCTTCTATGATTAAGAATGGCATTGAACCTACTAATAGAGGATATGGCACTGGCAGGTTCTATGAAGAAGAGATTGCTAAACCTGAAGAACTGAAAAGCATTCGGAGGAAATACAAAAGATTTGGCATTCCCTATTCCATTGTTAAGAGGAAATTGAAAGAGATGAAGGATATCGATGCAGTTGTTATTACTTCCATTATGACCTATTGGTACTCGGGTGTATTTGAGATAATAAAACTTGCGAGAGAAGAGCTACCAGGAGCAAAAATTATTCTTGGAGGTATCTATCCCACACTCTTGACAGAACATGCGAGAAATAAGAGTGGGGCAGATGCGGTCATCCGTGGTTTGAATATTCATCCTCTGGCTGATGAGTTGGGAGATAGTGAAGAAAGTGAGTTTATTGCAGAAGAATTCTTCAATACTTCTTCTCCTGCATATCATCTTTATGATAGGCTTCCTTATGTTTCAATGGTGACCTCTTTAGGTTGTCCATTCCACTGCACTTATTGTGTCTCTAATTTGCTTACGCCTGAATTTTTCCCTGTTAAGAAGGAGAAAATCTTGAGCGAAATTGATATTTATGTGAACAAATTAAAGGTGAAAGATATTGCATTCTACGATGATGCAATGCTCTTTAATGCTGAAAAGCACTTTCTGCCTTTGTTCGAGGAAGTATTTAAAAGACAATATGCAGTTAGATTTCATACACCTAATGGTCTCAATGCGAGATTTATAACAGAAGAAGTGGCTCTAATGCTTTACAGATGCAATTTTCAGACAATCAGAATAGGATTTGAGAGCAGTCAGAGGGAGTTTCAGAAGCAGACAGGTGGTAAGGTAACAGAGGGAGAGGTCGAATGTGCAGTTTCAAACCTTCTTAAGGCTGGTGTTCCGAAGAAGAATGTTGGTATTTACATAATGGCAGGAAGAATGGATGAGAAAATAGACGATGTTATGAAAACAATGGAATTCATTCAACATCTTGGAACGAAGGTTTTTGTCAGTGAATATTCACCTGTTCCCGGTTCTGCGGATTTCCAAAGATTTGGAAATTTTGAAGGTTTAGACGCACTCTGGCAGAACAATTCCATTGCGTTCTTGAGAAACGGTTGGAGTTTTGGGGATATGCAGAGAATCAAGGATATGAAGAATAGAATAAATAAGGCGATATGAAATGCACGAGTTATTTATTGAGTGAGTTTTTCTGGAAATACCAATTTTTAAGAGACTACTGCAATTCTTCAAATGAATAGAATTCATTAATCCGGATAAGGTATTCCTTCAAAGTGCTTAATACTCGCTGTGTATCCGCATTCCCTTCTTCTTATGGGTTTTATAATCTGTTAATTCATACGACAATGTGCTCCGGTGTTTTTCCTTCTAAAACATCGATAATACTCTGTGCTGACATCTGAGCCATTTTTTCTCTCGTTTCGTGGGAAGCACTACCGATATGTGGTGTTAAGACAACATTGTTGAGGCTCAACAATGTCTTGTTGACGGCAGGCTCCTTTTCATACACATCAAGACCAGCTCCTGCTATCTGTTTTTTCTTAAGGGCATTTGCAAGGGTTTTTTCATCGACAACAGAACCCCGTGAAGTGTTTATCATAATCGCTGTTTTCCTCATCAATGCAATCTCTTTCGCTCCGATTAGATGATATGTCTTTTTTGTCAAAGGTAAGTGGAGTGAGATAAAATCCGATTCTGCGAGAAGCTTCGTCAGTGTGACTTTTTTTGCTTTAAGTTGTTTTTCCATCAAGATGTTCTTACTACGGCTGAAATAAAGAACTCTCATATTAAATCCTCTTGACCTTAAGGCTACGGCGGTTCCTATACGACCGCTTCCGACTATGCCAAGTGTTTTCCCGTGAATATCATAGCCCAGCAGTAGTGTTGGCTGCCAGCCTTTGAATTTTTTACGTCTCATAATTTTATCACCATCGGGGATTCTTCTTGCTGTTGCAAACAGCAGTGCCCAGGCAAGATCTGCTGTAGTTTCCGTTAAGACATCAGGGGTATTGGTCACTGTGATGTTTCTTCTTGTTGCTTCTGTGATGTCTATATTATCGTATCCAACCGCATAGTTCGCAATAACCTTCAGGTTTCTTGATGCATCCATCACATCCTTGTCGATTCTATCGTTTAACAACGAAAGGATTGCGTCCACATCTTTTGTCTTTTTAATAATTTCCTTTTTCGTTAACTGTCTACCTTTTTCGTTAATTCGAAGCTGGAAGTGATTCTTCAGCATTTTGATTGCCACTTCAGGGATTCTTCTTGTTATAAAGATTTTTTTCATTTGAAACTAATAAAACTAATCCAACTAATTCAACAGCTCAATTGTTATTTCTTGAGTTCAATAAACAGAAGATACCCGGCGACGATTCCTACTCCATCTACAGCAATGTCCTTCCAGCTCCATCCTGTTTTCCTATAGTTTTTATCAATAAATTCCTTTCCAATTCCGCATACCCCTGCAATGGAGACCGAGAAATAGATGCTGTTTTTCTGTGGATTATTGAACTGACAGTGATAACAGTGGTAGGATAAGCCTGTAATACTTGCACTTGCGGCAAAATGAAGAAACTTATCTACACCAAACCAGCTGTCCGCATTATCAATTTTTAATTCTTCTTTTTTATTGTTGCTATATGTTATGTCTTTAGCAGAAGCATCAATTATAAGGGTCACAGTTAGAAGAATGATTAGGAGAATACTATAAATCACATTCCTCACTTTTAATAGCTTTTTTTCCATTTCAGATTGAGATTTTAAGGACTGGTTACCTTTTTATACTTCACCTCATAAGGTAAATTGTTACCCTCGGTCCATACTGTATGAAGGTTTCTTCCAAATGGAGTTGTCTCTATGTAACTTTGTGGATATTCCGAGGGACTATTTGTTGAATCTATTACAACCGATGCACCCCAGCCAAAAGCAGACCTCTTTCTGTAAACGATGTGCGAGTAATTGCCTGGTGGGAACAGCGGCACCTCGGTGAAAGCACATAGGTCTCCACCCAACATCTGTGGACTTCTTGATGTCAATGAGGTATTGCTTACCGTCTCTATCGACTGCCAGTTTGCCCCCGACTTCTTTCTATATTTGACTTTATTATCTTCTTCCCATACTATGTGTATATTCCCATTTGCAACATCACAGAAAGGATGTTTCGATGTGTTTGCTGCAACAGAAACAGTCTCCGGGTCACTGGGCCATCCACCTACACCCTTTTCTTTGAAATAAATAGTATGCTTCCCTGTTCCTATAGACCTTGACCAGGCGATAACAGGAATTGTATCATTTTTCATTGCAATGGATGCACATTCCAACTCAAGCCCTTGAGTCCACTGCGAAACATATTCACTTGCAGTGTCAACCACAGCAGTGTCCTGTATGGACCCAGGAATCTGGAATTTCTTGTAATATAATTTATAGGTGATGTAGCCCGGATACGTTGATGGTTCAGTCAATACACCGTAGGCAAAATGTTTCATTGTCCCAGAAACCTGTATTACAGGTGATGAGATATGGGACATAACACCAACCATCTCTGGAATTGTACAAAGAGTGCAGGGTTTCGCCAAAAGCCATTTGGCACTATCGACTTTATAAGAGTTATATAAGATTGTATTCTGTCTTCGCCATATCGCTTCGTAAAAGTTAGTTCCTCTCTTTGCAATTGCCGGGAAAGAACCATAGTAAAGTGTAGTATCAGGGCTTAGTTCATTGGATGACCCTGGCTTCATATCTGCAAAACGAATAGTCGCCTTTGAATCATAAACGGTAAAGACTTCTCCGTTATCTCCTATAATTACCTTCCGCTGGTTATTCATTCCCGTTGCATTGGATGAATCAACTGGATAAGGATACTTAAGAAGCACTGCCGCCGTTGCAGGATAGAGTTTTATTTGAGTGGTAGGATAGTATTTCATTTTTCCACCGTGAAATACACTTTTCCCCACAGGTGACACATTGTAAAATGTTGTATTGAAATTGACATAGGCGTTATGGGCAGTATCCGCTTCTGAGAAATTTATTATGCTCTTACCATTTGTGTAATCCCTCACATATACGCTGTCACCTTCATCAAAATACTGCCATATAGAGTCTTTGGTCTCTGTCGGACTGCCGAGTTCTATATTGAACTCTGGAAAATAATTGAACTTGCTCAAGGAATCTGTATAATAAAGATATGTCCTGTTACCCTTTGCAAGCAAATAACTTGCAAGGCAGAACATCCTGTCGGTAATACTGTCCTCATACACATATCTATTAAATATGAAACACGCCTTATCTAATGTGTCAACTGCCATAACTGCATCCAAACGATTGTCCCATTCGCTAAAGCGGTCTTTATTCCAGGGCTTCATCGTTTCACACAGGACACCGTCAACAGGTTCGCTGAGCTGCTCGTAGGTTTTGCTTGTAAGGGAATTATACATCACTAATTTAGGGGTAATGGTCTGCTTCATTTCAGCAAGAAAATCTGTTACGATGTCAAACCATAGGTCTCTATCCCTTCTATGTGTATAGTCAAGACAGTCAAAAAACCAATACCAGAGAGAAACATTGTCATGATAGATACCGTTTACATCCCCTGGTGAAGTGAGATAGGATACCCTTTCTTTTAACATATCCCTCCATATAGAAGAACTATCGGGATTCATAAAATACCAACCAGTCTCACTCTGCTTGAATCTGATTCTGTTGTTCATATCGGTCGAGTAAAGATATTTCGATGTGTCAGGAGGAAGGGAATAGACATTATCTCCTTTTACAAATCTGAAGAAATATCCATATCCCGCAACCTCTGTTAAAGGGGTTAATTTAACATCAATATGACCACTGTAGACACCACTTCGTGTCTCCTGCAGATTGTAAATTTCCTTAAATAGTGTATCGTTATTAACTATCGAGTCACGAAAGTTATGTTCCTTGCTTACATCAACGAAAACTTGTGTTGTATCTGGTGTGCCACCACCGGCATTGGTTACCTCAAAGGTGATACGAATAATCGTATCCTGAATAATCGTATCCTGCGAGTGTCCCTTTGTGAGAATGATAGGAGATGGAAGGGGTGTGGGCTTAATACTATCCGTTGTCAATGAAAAGGCAAATGTGTCGTTATCTGAACCCTCAAGAGAACAGACGGAGGCAATGTAATAGTAATATGGGCTAGCATTTACTACTTCTGTATCTAAGTAAGAATTACCCGGAAAAGGTTGACTGCTCACTTTTACATAGGGGCCCTCTGGACGTCGTCCTCTATAAACATTATACCCCTTAAAAGCTCCAATCCTATTAAATATCGTATCCCTTGCATCCGGTGTCCAGTTAAGTGTTATCTCGTTATTTCCCGGCACTGCTGTCAATCGTGCGGGACAGCCTGAATGTAAAAATGAAAACTCATGCTTATTACAGTTCGTCCATTCCGGGAAACTATCTGCATAGTAGTTATCGTATGCAGGTCTCTCGGCAACCAATGACTTATAGCGGAATATCGTTACAAGGGGATTATACTTATGTATAGAGTCCCCATAAGATGGTAAATATAAAGGATACCTCGTACCTTCTATAATTAAGTCGAAATGCTCACCAAGAAATCGAGGATAATCAGGCTTCTTGAATCCTGGAGGCCAAAAAGTTACCGTCGAACCATCCCATATCCCGAGATGAACATCATTGGTGGTTGACATAAACTCGGGGTCAACAGCATATAATCCGGTTAATACTGTAAAATTTATAAGTAATGTAAGAAATAACTTCTGCTTCATTTTATACCTCTAATTTTTATAATTTTCTTTATATCAATTACTCTGCCCTTATTTGTCAACGCTATAAAATATATACCAGACCTTACTTCGTTTCCCTTTTCATCCGTTCCATCCCAGGATACAGAAGTGATGAGTGAAGAGTGAGGAGTGATGAGCGACAAAGACCTAATACATCTCCCACTCACATCATAGATACAGAGCGAAATTGGAAATTGGGAAATTGGGAAATTTCTATTTTCTATTTTCCTAATTTCGGGGATTCTGTATCTTATTTCTACCTTTTTTGTAAACGGATTGGGCTGACAGGTAAGTCTTATGTCTTCGGTCTTCGGTCTCCGGTCTTGTCTCTCCCTTACCACTACTCCCACTCCATAGTGCAATATCGCTCCAGCCTGACCTACACTCCAGCCATTTAAGGTATCCACAAAATCTAACCGTTCAAGTGTTACACTTACCGGACTCATCTCCAGACTCCAGGTGGTTCCCGCATCACTCGTCCTCGCGAGCCTACCACTATCTCCTACTGCCCACGCATTATAACCATCCCCACAGTCTATGTCTAACCATAATCCAGTTTCACCGTGTGGTATCCAGTTACTGCCATCAATCGTGCTGAGTATTACATTCTGCCCGCAACTGTATCCTCTTAAGCTATCCCACATCGATACGCCATATTGAGGTCCTGTTTGCCTCTCTAAACTCCAATTCATTCCCCCATCTGTCGTATGCCATATATATCCCCATTCAATCCTCTCTTTCGTTAATCCAACTACATCGACTAACCACCCCTTATCTCGACTGACAAAGTCCATATCGTGAAACTTTGATACAGTATCCACCACCTCTCCAATCAAACTCCAGTTACTTCCACCATCGGTTGTCCTGCGTATCCGTGTCTCTATAGTTCCTATACCTGCTATCCATCCATAAAGTGTGTCTACAAAGTCTATTGCCCTGATAAATGGTCCACCTACTGAAACCTTCTCCCAACTTATACCTCCATCATTCGTCCTCCACATCGATGGCTGGGTATTGCCATACCTACCTACTGCATATATGTGTGAACTGTCCCTTACTCCTATGTCCCTGAACTCATTACTCCCAGGTAACTGCTTCACTTCCCAGTTATTACCTCCATTAGTTGTATGTAATACCATTCCACCCTGTCCAGCAATCCATCCATTAAGTGAATCAAGAAACTCTACTCCCCTTAACCAGTTACTCCAGGGCAGCTGAAACTGCCAGTTGAATCCTGAATCCTTGACCAATGTAGTCCACTCTCCACAGCTCCATACCTTATTATCTTTAACCGATATGCTCATAAGTCTTGAGTTAGTCCCTACCCACATCTTATTCCAGGTTACACCGCCATCTGTGGTCTTTACCACAATCCCATTCTCACCACAGGCATATCCAACAAGTGTATCAAGAAATTCTACATCGTAATATGGTGCATTGCCTGTGTTCATTGGGCGCTTATCCCAGGGTTCACCCCCTGAAGCAGTGTAGATAAGCGTATCACCATTACCTACTGCAAAACCGTTAAGAGTACCCAAAACGCAAAGTGCTCTTAGACCCATTGATGCAGGGTTAGGCTGAACAATCCACGTTGTACCAGCATCTATTGTATGTTCGAAAACGCTTCCAGGTGCAATTTGCCAGCCTTCCCTAATACTAATAAAGTCTAAAGCCCTACTATACCAAACTTGTCTCTCCCATGTTATGCCACCATCAATAGTGTGCAATAACATCGTATCCCCGGTTACCCACCCATTCAAACTGCCTACGAAATCCACCGCAACAAGATACTCATTCGGTCTACAAGGAAATGAATCCTTTTCCCAGTTATTACCTCCATCGGTTGTCTTCAAGATTAAGCCATACCAACCACTACCACTAATTCGACTATTGCCTACTACCCAACCTCTAAGTGTATCAAGAAACTGCACATCATAAAAACAAATACTGCTGTCTATCTCTGTGAAACTCCAGTTTGCTCCACCGTCCGCTGTTTTACCTATTGCTCCCCTCTGAAATACCCACGGCTTGCCAGTATAACCTCCATAATGTACAACAGTCATATAATACCTTCCTCCTACTACCCACCCATGTAAACTATCTACAAAATCTATACCTTGAAAATGATACTCATAAGGTGACGGCTGACGTTGCACCTCCCAACCTGAAAATAACATAGTTGGTATGAGTAACATGACAACAACCAAACATATCTTTCTCATTTTTCTCTCACTTGTTTATTCTTTAAAAGATAATTCTTTTATCTCACATTGTCAAGAAGTTTATTCTTCAAAAATCTGTCTTTCTGTCATTGCGAATATTCTTCTCATATTTCTTCTGAAGCAATCTCATATTCACCCTGAACCATACGGTACAGGGGGGATTTGATGTCTTACCTTATCAGCATTATCTTCTTTATATCAATTACTTGTGATTTTTTACTTTTAACCTCTAACTTAATGAAGTATATTCCACTGCTTACTTCTTTTCCGAATTATCTCTACATGCCGGGATAGTCTAAAATTATAGGAGTATCTGATAAGTTCTGATTTAACTAATACTTTTTTTGTCCCTATTTTTCTTTTCCCTTTTTATAAGTGTCCTCCATTTTTCTAATCTATCTTTGATTTTCCCTTCTCTACCTCTGTCGGTTGGTCTATAATAGATTTTTCCTTTTAGCGCATCCGGGAGATATCCTTCAGGAACAAAGGCATCCTGGAAATTGTGGGCATACTTGTAGTTTTTCCCATATTCGATTTCCTTCATCAGCGATGTCGGTGCATTTCTTATCTTGAAGGGAACTTCTGCATTAGGGATTTCATAGACATCCTTCTTTGCATTTTCGTAAGCAAGATAGATGGAGTTACTTTTGGGTGATGTGGCAAGATAGACTGCCACCTCGGCAAGAGCAAGAGAGCATTCGGGCATACCTATGAAATGTACTGCTTCCTTTGCTGAAACTGCGAGTGTTAACGCAAATGGGTCAGCAAGTCCGATGTCTTCACTCGCAGCTCTTATGAGCCTTCTTGCGATAAAGAGGGGGTCTTCTCCGCTTTCCAGCATTCTCGCCAGATAGTAAAGGGCAGCATCAGGGTCGCTACCTCTTATACTTTTATGCAACGCCGAAATTAAGTTATAATGCTCCTCCTGGTTTTTATCGTAAAGGAGTGATTTTTTCTGTGCAACATCTTCAACCATTTTAAGGTCGATTGATTTCTTTTTTCCTTCCGTTGTCAGCACATTAGAAGCTATTTCGAGTATATTCAGTGCAATTCTTGCGTCACCGTCAGAAATATTGACAACAAAATCTATGGCTTCATCGGTTAAAAGCACTTCTTCATTCAGTCCGTCTTCTGACTTGATGGCATTTTTCAACACCTTTTTTATCTCTTTTTCATTCAGTTTTTTCAGCACATAAATCTTTACCCTAGAAAGAAGCGCTGAGTTGATTTCGAACGATGGATTTTCCGTTGTTGCACCTATTAAAGTGAGGGTCCCATTCTCCACATAGGGAAGGAAAGCATCCTGCTGCAACTTGTTAAATCTGTGAAATTCATCGACGAAAAGGATAACATGAGTAGCTTTGAATTCACGTTGCATTTGTGCATCTTCTATTACGCTTCTGATTTCTTTTACACCGGAAAGCACTGCACTAAAATTGATAAAATGAGCTTTCGTATATTTGGAAACAAGGAATGCAAGGGTAGTCTTACCACTTCCAGGGGGACCCCACAGGATCATCGATGGTATTTTGCCTTCCTCTATTGCTTTTCTTAAAGCCTTGCCCTTACCTATAAGATGTTTCTGTCCTACGAATTCAGAGAAACTCGAAGGTCTGACCCTATCTGCGAGAGGATTTTTTATTGCGGTTTTCTTTTGAGTAAAGAGTTTACTCATTCTGTTCCGGTCCTCCGGTAAGTTCCTCTATTCCTTGTTCTGTAACGAGAATCGTTTCCTTGATTTTCACTCCGCCCCAATTAGGCAGATAAAGAGCCGGTTCCACAACAAAGGTCATTCCGGTCTTAATAATTTCGTTGTTATTCGGTTTTAGAGCAATTCCGCCTTTGACAAATCCAAGGCTTTCTCCCAGAGGGTGAAAGAAAAACTGCGAATGTCCTAACTCGAGAAAACAGTCTCTAACCACAGCATCAACAGAAGAGGCAACGATACCAGGCTTAACGAATGATTTCATCTTCTTGTATGCTTTGAGAACGATATCGTATACTTCTTTTTTCTTTGCATCCACCTTTCCGTGAAAAACAGTTCTTCCAAAATCAGCCATATAACCTTTTAAAAGTCCGCCCATATCCAGCGTAACTATATCGTTTTCTTTCAGTATCTCCATTGTGGAGACAGGAAAAGTATTGGACGTTTTTTTACCGAAAGCTATGCGGGTTGGGAAAGCACGTTTCTCCAAACCCTGTTTGTGAAGTTGCACATCTACTTTGTTCCTGAGTTCGATTTCACTGCAGCCTGTTACAATATCTTTTTTGATTTCTTCATATACATTTCTAAGTAAATGTGCCGACTTCCTTATGAGTTTGATTTCTTCGTTCGATTTAATTGCAGCAAGTAATGGAACAGGATTTTTAACTCTGATGCAATTCTCGTTAGTGTCCAAATAAATCGGGCTGGTGAGTCCGACATTCTTTATTTTGTGTTCTTTTATCACCTGTCTGGCTTCTTTTATATATCTGAAATTGTGTTCAACATACGATTTTGTTTCGGTTTCAGGAACTTCGATATTGTCTGGCAGACTATCGGCAATAAAGGACAGTGTTACAGGATTTGCCAGCAAGATTATGTTTTTGGGTGAAATAATTAAGAGCATGTTCAGTTCAACAAAGTTGAAGGATTTTTCGATTTTTAAAAGATAAAGTATATCGAGAGGAGAATCGATAAGTAAACAATCTAATTTTTCGTTCTCAATAAAGTCTCTTACTTTTTTAATTCTTTCCTTCATTTTCTGCCTCTTTCGGTATTAAAAGGTATCGGCGGGGAATTGTTGACCGCAGATTCATCCTCTGCATGATGTGTTATTGTGAGCAAGACTTGGTTTTTATTAGGAAGCAGTTTCATTTTTTCGGACAACCATTTCTTCACAGGGAAACAATCAGTCTGTCTTTACCTTTCAGTTTGCACTGGTGGTGACAGTTGCTTTTAGTGATTCATCAAGAGATTCTAAGTTCCACAGGATGTTATATATCTTTCTCTTTGCAAGCACCCTTTTCACATATCCTCGGGTTTCACTGTAGGTAATCATATCAAAATATGTTGGATAGTCATTGCCCCATTTTCTCTTCCACTCTTTTGCTTTTCTTTCTCCTGCATTATATGCTGCCAGGCTGAATTCATAGTTTTTAAATTTGTTTTGAAGTTTAGCGAAATGTGCTGTTCCGAGTTGGATGCTAAGTTCCGGTTTGTTTTTCAGGTCATCGGGTCCGTGGTAGTCTATTTTGTGATCTGCAGCCACTTCTTCTGCAACGGACGGTAGAAGTTGAGTAAGACCAATTGCATTGGCAACCGACACCGCATTTCTCTGGTATGCACTTTCCTGATGAATAATAGCAGCCATTATATCGGGCTCAATGTTGTATTTTTTCGACTCGGAAATAATTGTAGGAAGATAAAGCAGTGGATACTCTATTCTTAGGAATTCCAGAGGTGCTCTGGAGAAATAACTACCGGGTGAATTAGCCTTAACCTTAAGGGAGTAGAGTATTGATTCATAATCGAATCCTTTTTCCTTGAACAATTCTGCCAACCTGTATGCTGTAAATGGTTTTATCTGCATTTTGGAAAACGATTTTTCTGCTTGTTTGACAAGACCTATATCGAGGAAGGTTATACCTCTTTGCCAGTGTATTTTGTCTTGTTCGCTAAGGTTGATAACGGTATCTGTCCAGGTGGAAAGCCATTTTTTTGTATCGTTTTCATCCGTGGTTATCTTATCATTTCCCAGCAAAAAAGCGAAGTATCCGAGAGGAGTTCTTACTTTAATTTGACTCCAGATGGAATCTCTTTTCTCTATATTACCTTTTTCATGTTCTATTCTCCCAAGCCAGTAAAGGGCTGAGACATGGTCGCTTCTTCCTTTCCTGGAGATTTGTAAGGCGCGTGTTAGGAATTCTTCAGAAAGTGAATAATCGTTTTTCCTGTAACTTAAAATAGCACCGCGGAGCATCGTTTTATAAAGATAATCGCCTTGCTTAAATTCCTTTTTTATCTTCTTATAAATTTCTAACGCTGCATCGAATTCTCCTTCGTCTTCTTTCAGAAGTCCAGAAAGGTAAATAGCATTGTCCGCATACTTACTCTTCTTGTTCTTTGCTGCATCAGTATAGCTTTTCATTGCACTCACATAATCACCTGTTTTTTCTTCGGCTTTTCCAAGATAGTAAAGAATGGTTTGTTTTTTTTCTGGATAAGAATCCTTAAGTTTCTTGAATTCGATAACGGCATACTTGTTCTGTCCTAACTTATAGTATGACATTCCAAGAAGGTAATGAGCATATTTGTTCTTAGATTTCTCAACATAGTCTTTCAAAAGATCTCTTGCAGTTCTGAAATCTCCCATACTGTAGCAAAGCACGGCAAAGGTGAAATATTCACCGGATAACAGCTTCTGAGCGTCAAGAAGTTTTATCCCCGCTCTGTATCCTGACGAACCTCCCTTTGATAAGATAGTATGATATAGTTCGAATGCCTTTTCTTCCTGCTCCATGGAAAATAGGAGATTTGCTTTCTTTAGATTGAGTATGTTATCTTTTTTGGGATATTCCTTTTTCATAAGTGATATTAGTCTTAACGCTTCGTCAAAGTTTTCGTTTTCGGTAAAATTGTGAAGCAGTTCGGTTGCAATTATATATTTCTCTGTTTTGTCCTTAATGGTTTTCCCCAATCGGTCAAAAAGGTCCACGACGCTCTCGGGAACTCCCTTTGCAGCCTGGCAGTACGAAATTCTTTTACTTAGAAAACCCGAGATGATCTCGAAACTTGGAGCGAGTAAAATGTACATGGATTCCGCTTCTGCCAATTGATATGTTTTTTCCAGAGATATGGCTTTCTTAAGACTGGATATTTTTCCATTTCCAAAGTAAGGTATCGCTTTATCATACAATGCAGCTTTGTAGTAGAGTTCTCCAAGTATAGAGTCAAAATTGGTATCTTTCGGTACCAAATGCTTGTATTTGGAGACCAAGTTAATAGCTCTATTGTATTCTCTGAATCTTTCATATAGTTTTTCCAGCTGGAAGTTAGCTTCTTTTGAAGCTGCATCCAAGGAAATAAGCAGGTTATATAAGTCAAAAGCTTCTATAAAGTTTTCATTTCTAACTGCTTCTTCTGCCCGCGTTAGGAGTTTTTCCTTCATAACATTTTCTTTCTTAGTATCAAAGAAAAAGCAACTGAGAAGCAACAATGAGAATATTACGCAGAAGTATTTTGGAAACAGACTACTGCGATAATTTTTCGGTGAGATTATTTTTTTCATACATTTATTATTTCTGACTCTAACTCATTCTCATTAAAACATTTATATATTACCTTAAATGAACGACAAAGTCAAGAAAAATATAAATATCCAAGTAATCCATGCCCTATTCCTTCTATTTTGGGAGGATGATGTGGGGATAACGCTCGTCGCGCTTTTCTATTTGTTTCTCTTCGTGTTGCTGTTTCTGTTTCCCTGGGACAATTATGGTTTCTTTTTGCTCTGGTGCAACAACCTTTTTGGGTAGAAAATTCATTATATATTTCCAAATTTTAGGGTCGTCTGAAAGGGGATGAAGCTTTACCTGTTTTGCAAAGAGAAAGACAAATACAGGAATGAATTCGGGAGAAATGCGTATATATAGAAGCTTGAAGTATGCATCTATTGCGACAAGAACTTCTTGTTTTTCATCTTTTTTCTGTGCAATTGCTGCGAGTATATTATTGATTGTGTCGAAGATTTGCCTGGTCAATATAATTTTTATACCACCTCTTATGAAATCAATGGGTTTTTGGTCAGGACTATCTATGGCAGTTTGAAGATACTTGGTTAATTTTTCCTGGTCGAAGTTGATATTCACCAAGTGTTTCAGGTTAGCAAGGGGAAGTGTACTCATCAACAGGTTGTTTATTACTTCGGGTGAAAGTGTTTTTTTTGTTTG
>Ga0315550_1000016_pt1 | contig 98196 bp, 115 predicted proteins | sample SalMarSW160190MG_2_FD_203100 | JGI IMG/M metagenome (GOLD analysis project Ga0315550, IMG submission 203100) | Salt marsh sediment microbial communities from the Plum Island Ecosystem LTER, Massachusetts, United States - Salt Marsh Sediment SW1601-90 ...
TCATTTTGTGTCCAGGTTTTTACATTTGGTTTTTCCATAACACTTTCAACAATATCTTCTTCTGCTCTAACTATAATCAGTTTAAAATCACGCCCATTTTTAACCATATCACGAACTTCTTTTTTCTTTTTCATTATTCTAAAAACCTCTTACCTTGTTTAATTATTCTTAATTTACCTAAATCCTTTAAGTCTTGTTTTAGTTCTTCAACATCTTCTGAAGTCATTGGAGGGTTGGATTTACTGAAGCGAACATCTATACAAGAATGTCTTTCTGAGAGGTCTACCATATCAAAATAGATTCTCCATTTCTTTGTTTCTGTTTCAAATTCTTCTGTTTTTCTTTCCTCGTTCATCTTAACAATCTCCTGTTATGCCTGACTTTTGCCACAACTCTGCTATAAGATCTGCCAACAGGTTGAAGAGTTACAGTCTTGCCTTGAATTTTCCTTTTCATTTGATCTCTTTGTTTCCTGCCTAAGGCAGTATTTAATTCTGCTCCATGCATGCCAGCAATTCTTATAAAGTTGCTTCCATTTACTTTAGTGTATGTTTCAAATGTGTCTTTATCCAGCACTCTTTTGACTTTTCTATGGATTACCATGAAAATAGCATATTTTTTGGATATTTAAATTTATGTATTCTGTAGTTATATGAAATAACCTTACTTAGTTACTGTATTTAACTACAAAGATTTATAAACCTTTTCTTCTTATGTTAATCATGAAAAAAGGGGAGGTAATTTCTTATGGCAAAAGTAATTGAACGAGAGAAAAAAACCTCTGAACAAATAAAACAAAGAATTCTTGAAGAATTAGATAAACAACAAAAACCTCTTTCAATTCAAGATATAAGGAAAGAAATTGGATCTAATTGGTTAACTGCAAAAGAGTATATTAAAGAGTTACAGCAAGAAAGAAAAGTAAAAGAAATCATTCTGGGTGGAAAAAGATTATTTAGATTAGTAAGAGAAGACACTTATTTAGATGTTCCAATAACAAAACCCGAAAAAGAAAAATTTTATTTTCTTTTTGACAATGCAAGAAAAATCTTTAAAGCAAAGGGAGTTGAAAATCCAAAAAAAATCCAGATTCAAAAGTCAATAATTAATGTTATTGATAAATTTAGTATACAAGTTCCTACTGTTTGGTATCTTTATGGAAAGATGACCTTAATGAAATATGAACCTGAAAAAGATTATTCTCAATATACAATTAAAATTGAGAATCAAAATGAGATAATTAATTATATGAAAGGAGTTATATCTGAAGTTGTAAAACTTAATTGGACAAAAGCCATATGCAAAAGTCAATATTGTGCTTATGATAAGAGTTTATATCAAAAAAAAGAGGAGATTTATGAAATTTTATCAGATGACTTAGATAAAAATAAAGAAGAGTTAAGAAAAAAGGTTGTTGAAATGTATTTTTCATTTCCTACAAATGAAGATTCATTAAGAATAAATTCCTTAATACATGAATTTGAAATTCTGATTGGGAAGATGATTCTTCTGCCAGATTTAAATAAATATAAAAAAGTGATTTTAGAAACATTTGATGCAGTTTGGAAAATGACTGCAATATACATGTTTTATGAAAGCCTTACTAAATATCCAAGATTTAAAGATAAAGAAGAGATAAAATCAATATATTTAGAAGATTCAATTAACAATAAAATATCAATTGCTGAAGAGATAATATCTGATTTAGAAATAGAATACTTAAATAGTTTAAGTGAAATTGAAGAGCCTCCTAAATTTGGAGCTAATAAATTAACAGACTTAATGAAAACAGTGGTTTCGGAAATGGAACAAGAAGGAGTGGAAGAAAATGGATCAATTTCTTGATACAGGAATAATCATAGGCTATGCTCAGGATGAAGAGAAGTTTGTTTTGTTTGTTAAAAATAAAAAAGAAAAATTTATTGTTTGTTATTTTGTTTTAGAAAAAGATGTTCATTCTCTTACAAAAAGAATGAGGATTATTATTAATGAAGTAAAAAATAAGATTAAAGATAAAAATTATCAAATAAATAAAAAAGAGTTATATCCAAGAGATGTTGAAAGAGTAAACAAATTTCTATCTCTAAAAGAAATTAATAAGCTCACTGATTTTGAATTTATTGATTTTTTAGAAAACTTTCAGAGAATATTTGAGTTTAGAATAGATTTTTTTATTCAAAAACTAATAAACAAAAAAGTAATTCCAATTAGAGAAATTAATTTTAAATTAAAAAGCAGTTTATTTACTTATACCCAAAATCACTCAGATGCAAATATAATTGCTTCAGGAATTCAATATCACCAAGAAAATGAGATAGTTTTAGTAACTTCTGATAGAAATGACTGGACAAAAGATAATATTGACTGGGCTATTCCAGAGCATTCTGAATTAAGAAAAAAATATCCAAAAATACCTAAAATTAAATATGTTTAGCTAAAAAATAAAGACTTCTTTAATCGAATAACGGAATAACGGAGGTGAACTACCCCCACCTACCTATGCATATCATCTCCGTTATTAGGGAAATGTTTATCAAGCCAGGGCATAAAATCAAAAGTTGGAATAGCAATTCTAATCCTGCCACGTCGATTAAGAGCAGGTTTCCACTGAAATTCAAATAAGCCCAACATTTCTAAAGCAGATAAATACTCTCTAAATTGCCTTTCTCCGACCGCACCAAAACTCTCTTTTTTCGCATTAAAAACATAGATATTATAAGCATTTTTTGTATCAGAAAAGCCCATATTTTGCCTTGCATCCATGCATAAAGCAACTAAAACAATTTTCATATGTCTAGGAAGAGTGGGGAAAATCTCATCAATATCTGATAATTTCAACTCATCTATTGCTTCTTTTATTGTTTTTTCAGAAATCTTTTGTTCTTTGTTTAATTCAGTTATCATTACAACTTTTTTAAATAGTTTTAAAGCAAATCTTATATCTCCTGAAATATCTGAACTAAATCTTGCTATTTTTAATAAAAGAGGGTAATCATAAGAATCTTGCTTTAATCCTAATTCTGCTCTTTGTTGCAGAATTTGGGCTATTTCTCCACCAGCATAAATATCTAAAAATCGTTTTTCACATTGCAATCTGCTGAAGATTTTTCTGTCTAATTTCCCTAAAATAAAACCATCATTTGAAATAAAAATAAAACTTGCTTTTCCATGATTAAGTAAAGGAAATAAAACATTCCAGTGATCCCCTTTCTTTTTAACTAATTTGTCAATCTCATCAAAAACAAAAAATAATTTTTTAGTTCTTTTTGTCAGCATTAGTTTTTTTAATTCATCTGCTAACTCATACCTATTCTTCCCTTTTTCTTTATATGGGCGGTTTTTAACTTCACTTAAAATCTTTTTAGCAACTGCTCCATAACTATCATCTTCAGAACAATCAATATAAACTGCAATAATCTCTTTTCCCATTTTTTCTATAACTTTCTTAATTGTTATTGTCTTGCCATTTCCTGTTAACCCTGTTAATAATAAATTATATTGGCTAGAAATTCTTAATTTTGCACAGATTTTATCAACTAAATCTTGTCTTACAGGAATTTCTTTTGGAATATAAGTTGCATCAAATACCCAACTATCTCTAATTATGCCCATATTTACTTCAAGCTCCCTTCATACTTACCTAAATTTAAAGCAGAAAACCGTTTAATTTTGAAGATAATCTGTTTTCTAACCAATTGTTTAGCCTTCCCCATTTTCTATTAGTCTTTTATTTATTTCTTCTAACATTAATTCAATTTTAATTAATCTTGAACCGCCCCTTAGTTTTTCTCTGCATAATTCTGCAAAAGAAATTTCTCTTGATATTGCCTCTTTTTCTAAAACCTCTTTTAAAGAAGTTTCAATCATGAAGTGAATCTGGGAGTTCTTTTTTTCCATTTTTCTTTTCCAAAAGTTTATCAAGTCTGTCATTAATTTCTTTTAATTTATCTTTAATTTCTTCAAGATTAATTCTTTCAATTTGAATCTCCATTTTTTAGTGAATCTATTTAGCTTTTTAAGGAACTACGCTGTATACACGTTCTTGCCAGAGTGTATAAAGAGTGAGTATTTTTTAATTGCATTAGAGAATTTTTGTGGGTTTTTAAAGAACTTAGATGAATACTAGCTGTTGGGACAGCTAATAAACAGCTACTATATTTATAAAGGGTAATTTTAAAAAAGAGTAAATTTAAAAATAGGTTTTCTTAGTTAAATAAGTTAAATTTTTATAGCCTATATAGATTATAATTATATGTTACCAAAAAAATTGAAGAAAGGAGACACAATAGGAATAGTTGCTCCATCAAAAGCACTAAGAGAGTATCATAAAGAATACTTAGAAAAATTTAAACAATATGTAGAGAATGATTTGGGACTGAAGGTTATTCTTGGAAAGAATATTTTTAAAAAAGACAAATTTGGTTCTGCGGCAGGAACCCCTGAACAAAGGGCGACAGATATTAATAATCTGTTCAAAAATAAGAATATTAGTGCTATCTGGTGTTATCAAGGCGGAGGATCTGCTATTCAAACATTAAGATTAATAGATTTTAATATGATAAAACAAAATCCTAAACTATTCTTGGGGATGAGTGATATTGATGTTTTACTATTAGCAATTAACAAAATGACAGGGTTAATAACTTTTAATACACCAGATTCTAAAAGAGGTAGAGATTTGGATCTGGACTTTGATTATTCCAGAAAAAGCTTTGTTGAAAGAATGTTTGAAGGTGAAAAAGAAATTAAACCAAATAGTGAATGGAAATGTATAAGGAAAGGGAAGGCAACTGGTAAGATAATGGGCTGTAATGTTAGTTCTATTTTGAAACTTGCTGGAACAAAATATTTTCCTGATTTTGATAATGCAATACTATTCCTGGAAGGATACAAACCGAATGTGGAAGAAATGCAATGGAAATTAGAACAATTAAAAGAAATTGGTGTTTTTGATAAAATAAAAGGAATTGTTATTGGTTTTATGTATAGCTTTCAAAATGATGAGCAGAAAAAGGAAAAGGAGATTAATGTAGATTTTGAGGATCTGGTTTTAGACGCTACAAAAGATTATACCTTCCCAATTTTGAAGATTAATGAATTTGGGCATAGATGCCAAAACGCTTTTTTTCCCATTGGAACCAAAGTAGAACTAGACGCAACAAATAAAAAACTGGAGCTAAAAGAGGATTTTTTGCAATGAAAAATCCAGCATAATCTTTAAAAGTACAACATCCTTAACAGGATGGTACAATCACAAACGCATTAAAATACAACTAAATAAAAAACAGTCCCAAAGATTAGCCAAAAAGGTGCTGGTTTCGGCGGGGGCATCAAGAAAAAGTTTAGTGCCGTTTCCCAAGCAATATATTGAAGTTAGTGAAGAAGATATGGTTAAGGCAGAGGATTCTTAGCAATAAGAAATCATCTTGAAGCAATCAATTTTTTATCTTGTGGATAACATCCAGGGTACAAATCTAGTTTAAATTCTTTTGAAACAATACAAAATTCATGATTTCTTATAGTATCTGGAAATTTTTCCTTTAAATTAAGAATTATATTTTGGAATTCATCATAGTTTTTAACTTCACAATCTATTTCAAAATCCCAAGTACCCATAACTTTTTGTGGCCAGACAGCCTCTGGGATGGAAGAAGCAGAATCTATAAATTTCTTTATTTTTTCTTGAGTGATATTCGCCATATAAATAATTGCTTTACAGAATATCCTATTCATTGCTCTTGGGTCTAGATGAACTTTATATGCTAGGAATATATTTTTTCTCTCTAATTGTTTTATTCTATACTGTATTGTTCTGGGAGTTGTTTTTAATTTCTCAGCTATTTCAGTTATAGGCATTCTAGCATTATTAGTTAGAATTTTTATTATTTCTCTATCAATCTCATCAATTTTTTCTTGTTTATCTTTTGTTGTATGATAAACAATACTTGAAGCATTAGTTGATTTTAGAAATGCCCTTTCATGATGCACTAAATAAAGAGTTGTTGTAACTGCTTTTTCCTGAATATATGGGGAATACTTATTAAGAACTGTTTGAACTTCGTCATCAAACTCATTGACATTTGGAACAAGAAAACCTACAATAATGTCCCATCTTCCTGTTGTTATTACAACCCATTCAGTTTTTTTATGTTTATGGAAATATCTTGCTATTTCCTCTACCTTTTCCTTACTAGCATTTGTTAATCTTAAGTAAAGTTTGAACTTCATAATTCCTAATTTAAAATAATTAACAACAGTATGGAATCTTAAAATAACTCCTTGGTCGATCATCTTATCAATTCTATACTTAACTACTTCCTTGCTTAATCCAACTTTCTTTCCAATCTGACTATTAGATTGTCTAGCATCTTTATCTAATTCTGCAAGTATTTTTGTGTCTTTTATATCTAGTTTTATTTTTTCCATATTTAACATAATAACCTTATCTTTATAAATTTTGTTATTTTGATAAAAAAATATAACAGAAGTTTTTTCTATAATACCTAACCACTCTATAGTAATGAAAAGTAAAGAATATACCGTGGGGCTGTATAGTTTGCCACCCTATCAGCCAGTTTATATGCATCCTGCAGTGGCTTACTTAGCTGGGAATATCAAAGAAAAGCTTCCTGATGTGAGGATACACCAAGAAGATCTTAATACATCTTCTTTAGAACATTTTCTTGGGAAAGAACCTATTTCTGCTATGAGAAACTTAGATACTTATGGAGATTTTCCAAAATTCAGAGGAGCTAAAAAAACAATTACTGAAGGACTTCAAAGAGCCACAGATGGAAGATTAACAGTTGTAAGAAACAGTGTTGAATACTTGCTTAATAAAGAATATAAATCAAGACAGGGATTAATAGATGCTGTAAACTCAAAAGAAGATAACCTTTATTACAAGTTCTTTAAAGATAGAGTTTTATCTCAAATTGAATCAGAAAATATAGGGCTTGTTGGTTTGTCAGTTAGTGATCAAAAGCAGATTGTTCCTGCAATAGTCTTATCTTCAATGATTAAAGAAAAATTTGGAGATAAAGTTAAAATTGCTCTTGGAGGTAATATTATTACAAGAAATTATGATGTTCTTTCAAGGGATGACGAACTAAACAGAAAATTATTTGATTACTTTGATTTTTTAATCCATCATGAAGGAGAATCAGCTTTTGTAGAATTAACAAGAACATTATCTGAAGGTAGAGGTGTTTCAGAAATTCCAAAAATTATTTATAGAGAAAATAGTCAGATTAAGGAAAATTTAGATTTTGTAGTTGAGGATGTTAATAGCCTGCCAGCCCAAAATTTTGATGGTTTTGTAAAACAAGGAAATCATTGGACACCTCAGCCAGTTATTCCTTATCTAGTTGGAAGAGGATGTGATTGGGGGGCATGTAGTTTTTGTGATATTCCTACAGGATATGATGGTTCAAGAAGGAGAATAGAAGCAGAAACAGGCAAGAAGTTTAATATTTTAGGAAAAGGAAATGGAAAAAGAAGAAATCAAAGCCTTGATAAAGTAGTTTCAGAGTTGGGCGGACTTAGCAGAAAATATAGGACAAAATATTTTAGTTTTAGTGATGAAGAATTAGCAGGAGATCTTTTAAGAAATTTTGTTGATAAAATTTTAGAGTCAGGGCTGGAAATAGAATGGGAATGTTACGGAAGGATAGAGGATTTATATTTAGACAGAAACTTTTGTGAAAGATTAAGAAAAGCAGGTTGCAGATTTATTCAATTTGGTCTTGAGTCTGCAAGCCAAACTGTTTTAGATGTAAATAAAAAGGGTTATCAATTTCAGACTGCAAGAGATGTTTTTAAGAATACTTATGAAGCAGGAATTATGAATCATGCATTTATTCTAACAGGGCTTCCAGGAGATACACTAGTAGAATCCTCTAAACTAATACAATTCCTAGAAGAGTCAGGGCAATACTTAACAACTATTAAACCAATTTCTTATAAGGTTTCTAAATGGTCTCCAATTGCTCTTAATCCTGAGAGGTTTGGAGTTAAATTAGATAAGGGAAGCACTCCAGACCTGGAACAAAGAATTAATGTTTCCAAAGATTCTGGTATGATGAGCAGACATAAAGCAATGGCTTTTACAAGATTATTAGAATTGTGGGTAGCTAAAAATCATAAAGTCAATCCAGCAACTAGTGAATATGCTTATGTTCAAAGATTATTTTTAAGTAGGGATCAATTAGAAGAATTTGGAAGAACTATAGATTACCAAGTGCATTTTTCTCCTGAAGATTTAAAGGCAATGGCTAAGATTTATAATGGGCTAGTAGAAGAAGTTAAATTATTAGCTTACTCTGGAAAGGTCAACCGAGAAAGAAGGCAAAAATTTTCTGGATTATTTGATAGGGTTAGAAAAGGCAAAGCTGATAAGAGTTTTGATGGAGTAATTAAACTTGCTAATGAGGTAGTAAATATATAAAAAATGAAAAATAAACAATTTATTATAACTAAAAAAATAGCTAAACATGGCAAACAAGCAATAATTGTAATTCCAAAATTACTCGAAGAGAAGTTAAGACCAGGAACTATAACCCAGATAACTATAGAAGTTATTGAAGAAAAAAACTAATCAAATCCTCTTAATCTATTCATACTATTATCTCTTTGCGAGTCTCCACAAATCAAAAAGGAAAATAATCATATTTGAATGTTTCAGTTATCCTTAGAATATCAAAATCTCTTATGATACCTGAAAACTCTTTTCTTATTTCTGTTAAAATTTTATAGAGTTCATCTTCATTTTCTGTTTCAAACTCTATTTCTAAATCCCATGAGCCTATTAGTTTCAAAAACTGTGTAACTTTTTTATGGCTTGAGACATACTGCTTAATTTTATTTTCTGCAACCACATCAAAATTTTTAGTTCTAAATATTACTTTATAATGATTTATTCCTAATTTCTGAAGATTTGGATAAGCTCTAAACTGAACAATAACTTTTTCTTTCATTAATTTTTTTATTCTATAGTTTATTATATCTCTTGTTAAATGGATTTTTTCAGATAAGTTGAGGATAGAAATTCTTGCATTAGTTGCCAACTCTTTTAGTATTCTTTTATCTGTTTCATCTAATTTATAAATTTTTGATGGAATACCATATACAAATTCTGAAGGTTTTGTTTCAGTCAAATATTCCCTTGCATAAATCGGAGAATATTCTGTTAGTAACACATCTTTTAAAAGAATAAATCTTGAAAATTTGTTCATAAATTGGTTAAGGATTTTTCCAAATTCAAGGTTTGTTTTAGCAAGAACTGAAATGGCTAAATCCCAATTACCTCTTATCTGAGCAACCCAAATTGAATTATCTGCTTTTTTCCAATATTCAATAATCTTCTTTTCATCTTCTAAAGAAGTATTCTGAAACTTGAAGTATATTTTATACTGAGAATATCCTAATTTTGTAAAATCAATAACAGTATAAAATTCAAAAAGTAAACTGTTTTTTTCTATTCTATTTAATCTATATTCAATAGCAGGTTTACTTAACCCTACCTTTCTCGCAATTTGGCTATTGCTATAACGAGCATTCTCATCTAACATAGTTAGGATCCTTTTATCTTTCTTGTCTAATTTTACCATATTACTTAACTAATGAGAGATATATTTATAAATCTTACGCATAAGTAAGAAAATCAAGAAATAAGTATTAATTATATGGCTTATCTTATATGAAATACAATGAAATTAGAAAAACTAGCATCAGAAGCGTCTCCAAAACAGATGGCAAAAGTTGAGAAATATAAAGCAAGAATGCTTAGTTACGCAAACCCTGTGGAGTTTGTTAATAACATGTATGGCTGCCACCCAGATGACGAAGGCAGAGATTACTTCCAAACAATTTTTGGGGAATAATTCTGATAAAAAATGAAATCTTGTAATGCTTTAGATATTTGGCAAAGTAAAATTGAAAGAATGATTGAAGAGCATCCTCTTCAAATTATTAGTTGGGAGTCTACAAGAAGATGTAATCTAAGTTGTAAGCATTGTGGATCTCCATCTGAAAATGTTCAATTAAAAGAAGAACTAACAACTGATGAAGTTATTGGAGCATTTAGACAAATAGCAGAAGATTTTGATATGTCCCAATTTAGACACATAAACATAACTGGCGGAGAGCCTTTTGTTAGAAAAGATCTCTTATATATCTTAGAGCAAGTTAGTCAAAACACACACTACAGAAATATAGACATACAAACTAATGGGGTTGCTCTTGGCAGAAATCCTGATTTAATTGAGGATTTAAAGAAATTTGGAGTAACAGGGATTGGTGTAAGTATAGATGGATTTAGAGAAGAACATGATTCTTTTAGAGGTTTAAATGGAAGCTATGATTTAGCAGTTAAATCTGCTAAAAGTGCTGTGGACTCTGGGTTGGTTGTTACTGTTTCAACTGTTGCTCATACAAAAAACTTAGACCAGATCCCAGAGCTATATGAAGTCATGAAGAGGGAAGTCAAACCAAGAGTTTTTAGAGTGATGACTATAGATCCTCTAGGAAGAACAGAGCTAAATAAAGAGTATCTTTTATCTCCAGATCAAACAAAAGAAGTTATTGGTTTTTTACAAAAAGAGTATATTGAGAACTGCCATAAATATAATGATCCTAAAGAAACAATGGTTGAATTAGGGTGTGGGGGATGGCTAGGAAGAGATATAGAAGGAACTGTTAGACCTTTTATCTTTCATTGTGTTGCTGGAATAAATAATTTAGGAATTTTATATGATGGAAAATTAGCAGCTTGTTCTAATATCCCTAGAGAATTTGGTTTTGAGGGGGATTTAAGAAAAGATAAAATAAAAGATGTTTGGGAAAACAAATATCAAAAATACAGAAATTTTGATTGGAAAAAGACTGAAGATTGTCAAAATTGTGGAGAATGGGATTATTGTCATGGTGGCCCAATGCACAAAATGAGAAAAGATGGCTCAAGAACAGATTGTATTTATCAAACCATGACTAATAACAAAGATTATAGAACTAAAGTTTAATGTAGATCATAAATCGCTATAACCACATAGTAGCAAGCAACTTTTTTAAACTACACATTCTTACCTATTTCAAGCTAAAAATCGGGCATGAAACTTTTCCTAAGAGCTCGGCAGGGGCATGACCATATTTTATGATCTTGGTGGGATTCTTAAAATATTAAGAATTCTATTAAAATTTAAACAACTTCTCATAATCTTTGTGTTTCATCCAATCTAAAATTAAGGCCAGAATTTCTATCTCGTCATTTGCTAAAGAGTATAATAATCTCCAATCTTTCCTTAAACTATAAATCCAAAGATTATTTATTCCATATTTTTCTATTAGTTTTTTAGGAATTAAATTTTTCTTAACATTTCTTCCACAATACATATTATTTTTTATGTCTTCAAATGCTTTTTCAATTTCTTTATGCAATCTTGGATCTTTAGTTTCTAAACTATCAAAAGCTTCTTTTAATTTTATATCTGCAAAAACTATCTTGGGTTCCATTCTAAATCTTTTCTATTTCTAAATCTTGCGACAAGTTCTGGATTCCAGATGTAAACAACATAACCGTTTCTATCTATGCCTATTTTGTTTATGCTTTCTAAGTACTCCATTATAACTTGAAATGTCTGCCACATAACCTTTTTAGGAAGTTTCTTGAAAAGTTCTGTCTTCTTATATTCTCCAGAATTTTCATCAATAAACCTTTCAACCATTAAAACAGTCTGAAGAGTAGGGCTTCTAGCTATCTCGTTGTTTTCCATATAACTTTTTTTGCGAATGATTTTCGTTTCCATAGTAATAATATCAATTGATATTACTATTTAAATGTTTTGTTTTAAGATTCCCAGCTTAAAGAAAAGCGGGAAAACTTTTCTTATAGGTTAGCATTCTTTAGAAGCTTTGAAGACCTAATGAAAGAAATTAAAAAGCTGAAGAATGAAGAAGTTATGCCAATGATGTTGTGGTTGTTTAAGGAGGGTTAAGAATATCTAGATTCTTTATTATAAATAAAATGAATAAATTTAAATAAATAGGTTTGTTAAAGAGAATATAGAAAAATAATATTTTCTATAGCTTTAGTGGCTTTAAGCGTAAAATGAAAAATAAAGAGAAAATGATGATATTTGGAATTTTAGTTTTAATTATGATTATAAATATTAACTTAACTATTGCTCAAGAAAATAATGAGACATTTGTTATCGCAGGAAGAGAGTTCACAAATTATGGTAACGTAACAGTAGAATCTTCTGTACTAAAGGCTTTGACTGTAGAGGATAAAACAATTGATATCGGAATATGGATAAATACAGAAAATGACACTTTAAATGAAATTATAAAGACGCAAATTATTAAGGATTTAGATGAAGAATTTGAACTAACTTGGAGTAGTCGTCAGAAAAATGCTTTTTCAGGTTATCTAACATCAAAAGGATTGGAAAAATTGAAGAATAGCTCTTATCCTATTACTTAACTTTCGTGCAATAAAATATATTCAGCATGGCTCCAACCAAGAGGAGTTGCCCAATAAATAATCTTTTTGTCCTTAAAACTCTTAATTGTTTTCTCTGCTTTTTTTGTCTCGTTAATTATCCTTGAATTAAATTCTATTTCATGGGCTTTCCAATCCTCATATTCTGCTTTCGTAGCTATATGCTCTGGAAGCATACCCTTTGATTTAGAAGCTATTTCATTTAACCATTTAACAGATTCCCTATACTTTTCTCTATTCCCTAACTGCTTATAGAACTTCGCAGCCCAGCACGTTAATGCAACCCAAGAACCAGAACCACCAGTATACCAATGCCAATCCTTACAAATTTCAAACTTCCTAAACCTTCTGAAACCCCCTGTCTCTTCATCAAAAATATGCTTCCTAAGATGGTCCATAGTCTTCCTAAGTATTCTTTTGGAGTTTACAAGATTAAAATAAAAAGGTGCAAGCTGAGACATATCAGGAATTTTAGGAAACCTAGTATTTTTCATAAAAATCCCAAGTTTTTTATTAAACAGTTTATTCTTAATGTTTTTTTCTAATAATTTTGCTTTTTTGTTCCATTTCCTGCTCTCTTCAGTATGGTTTAATACTTTTGCTATTTCTATGGCATCTTTTAACCCTCTTAAACATGCACAATTTGCCCAAATATCATATCCATTTTCTAATCTATAAAACTCATGTATGCTCCTTTCTGTTTTTATAAGCCCTGTCTTTGAATAAGAATAAATTAATCCAACAACCCCTTCTACCATAGACCACATATTTGCAATAAAAGTTTCTTTCTTATTATGTAAATATGTATCATACAGACCATGCAATAATAAACCCTCATTATCATTTTCATCTTTCCTTGTGACGCACGGCCAGCCATTTACATTGTACCTTTGAAATATTTCTTTATAATCTTCTATTTTACTGAATTTCCTAATAAAATAATAAAATTTCTCTGAGTTTTTACATAACCCAACAGAATTTAAAGCAAGGGTCATTATAACACCATCTCTTGTATAAACATAAGGATAAGCTCCGTTCAAGGGGGTAGACAAAATTCCTCCGTTTTTCAATTGCAGTTTTTTCAACACTTGAATGCTCTTCTTAATTAAATCCATTTTATTTTTTAAACACTCTTTTTTTAAACCTAAAATTATAATCATGCCCAGCATCTTTACTATAAATAGTTAAAACCTCTAATTTTTTATTTCCTGAATTAATTAGCCTATGTCCTGAAGTTCCAGAAACCACATATAACTTATTTTTTTTCAAATTAAAAATCTTAATTTTTTTATCTTCAATTAATAGTTTTCCTTTTCCTTTTATTAAAAAATACAGCTCTTTTGTCGGTTTTTTATGCCTGTGCCCTTTTGTCATAAAGAACTCTTTATTTATTGCCCCTGGCTCAATAACAGTTAATCCACTTTCAAAGTTGCCCAGGTCCTTTATATAAACAATATAAATCAAGGGATTGCCTTTTATCCTTTCTGGATTTTTATAAGAATCTCTCATATCCTTAAATCTTCTAATTAATTTCCTATCACAAAACTTTTTTAAATACTTAAAATCTATTATATCACCCATTTTATATAAAAATTAAGAAAAACTTATTTATAAATTCTTCTTAAATAATCTTTGTTGAATCTTAATAGAATAAGTTTATAAAGAATAAGTTTATAGGAATATATGGAAAAAGAAGTGAATGAAAAGAGTGGAAAAGTAAAAATTTCTCAGAAGTTTGTTAGTGCATTATCTATTGTAAGTATCCTTGGATTTCTAGGAATTGTAAGCCAGACTATATTTGAATACGACTTAAGCCAGTACATAGAATCTCTATTAATGTTAATAATAGGTGTGGGATTGATTTTAGAATCAAAAGTAAGAAGACTAAAATCAATTGAAAAAGGCATGAACTCAAATAACTTCACTCACCTCACAACAGTAATTATAGGAATCATCGCTATTGTTGCAGGAATATTCAGTTTCCCCTTCATAAGAATAAATAATCCAGCTTTTCTTGCTATTAAAGGAATTATAAGCATTATAGCTATTATAGTGATTATAGTCCAAACCTGGGTAATTCGATAAAAAATTTTATAAAAGGTTTTTCACTTTCATAAAAAATTCAAAAAGAAACCCTTTTTAAAGATTTGTTTGAAACCAGTTTCACTCAGCCTTTCTCCTCTTTCCTCACTTTCTTTCAATTACATCTCTTAATCTAAAAGATAACAAGAATAAAAAGAACATAATTATACCAAATAACAAGAAAGTATAGTTAAATGGCAAAACCAAAAGGACTAATGCTGGAAGTATCTTTCCCAATAATTTTCCAGAATCCAAGGCCGTATTAAATGGGCCATAGAACCTTAAATCTTGTTTTCCTTTGCAAATATCAAAGAAATAAGCTTCTGTTGTTGGCTCAAGCATAGCCATCCCTATAGAGGCAAGTATTACAAAAGCAAAAATTGCAAAAATATTTGAGACAAAAAAACACAATAAACAGAAAATAAAGGTTATTAAATAACCGATTTTAAACATTTTCTTAAAGCCAGTTTTCTCAGCTATCTTTGAAAATTTATACTCAAGAAGAATCAAAGGAATCGGGACTGCGAATAGAAAGTACCCAACCCATTCTATCCCTAAACCCTGTCTTATTATATATAGTGGGGCATATAAATAAATAAGTATCCACCAGAAACTCACTCCCCCCCTTAAAACATAAGCCATCACCCTATCCTTATTTTTAAAAAAATCAACAAAATTCTTATAGACACTTTTATCCACTCTCTTTTTTATTTTATGGTCCTTTATTCCTGATGAGCTAAAAATAAAAATTACTATTAAAATAATAATAGCAGAAATAACAAACATACTTCTTATCCCATATTTTGCAGCCACTATCCCTGCAATTAGAGGCCCAATAATCCAAGATGTATTAGCAAAAGTATAGACAAGGCCCTCGTTTCTTGATAACTTTCTCCTTGGTGACTTATTCTTAATAATTATACCAAAACTCGTAACTCTAAAAGCTCCTGCAACAAACAAAAAAATGCCAATAATAACCAAACCCATAATACTTGTATTTATTGCAAACAAAGCATAAGTTATAGCAAAAACCAGAAGAGACAAGACATATATTTTTTCTTTATCAAATCTTTCTATTAGCGGTATAAATAAAAAATATGAAACCATTGCAATAACTGTAAAAAAAGTTGAAACTAAACCAACAATAACAGCATTATTAAAAAAACTGTCTAAGTAAACAGCAAAAATTGTTGTCACAAAAGAAAAAGCTATGGCTGATATAAAACTAACAAAACATAACTTTCCAATCCTGGTTAATATCAAATCCTCTTTTTTTCTAGTGAAAATAACCATAGTAAAAAAAGGAAAAACTAGTTTTTAAAAGTTTATAATGCAGAATAACAAAGATTAAAAACCATTTTTCTATATAAAAACATGACCAAGGGAATTATTAAAAAAAAGAGGAGGCCTAAAAGACACAGGAGAAAGAGAAGAGTTACGCCTCTAAGAAAATATCCTAAATATTCTCAAAACAGAGGAGAAAAAAAGCAATACTATAGAAGACTTCATGATGATGAAATTAGTGTAGGTTCTTTAACAGAAGGAGCATACAGCCCAGCTATAGGAAGATTGACTAGTGAATTAAACCTTACTCACCAACAAACTACTGGTCCTTACAAAGATTATTACCCCATTACCTCTCATAATTATAAACTAGATCCCAAAATATATCTTGCTAGAGAAATGTCAACAGGAATTAAAGATACATATGACTTTATCTAGTCCTCATATATCTCCTTTCCCACTCTCTCATATAAGTTTCAGGAATTCTGATTTTCTCCCTTCTTATTTTTCTTTTTTGTCTAAGAAAAATACCAAATAAAAATCCTACTAAAATTCCAGACAAATGGGCAATATGCCCTATATTACTTGGCATAAAAACTCCTAAAACACTTCCTAGAGTCCATAAAATTGCTGCAATAAACATGGGCATTGGAAAACCAAATGCCCAAACCATCATTTTTGGCCTAATTATAGCTAAACATCCTAAAATACCATAAACCGCTCCTGATGCACCAAGTGACGAAGGATAAAAATTAACTGCTATAAGACTTGCAAAGATTCCCGATAAAAAGAAAATCAATAAAAACTTCTTTCCTCCAATAAACTTCTCTAAAATACTTCCAAATAAAGCTAAAGCAAATAAATTATACAATAAATGAACAACATCTGCATGCAGAAAAATAGCTGTTAAAAATCTCCAAAACTCACTAAAACTATTTTGATTTAAGATAAACAACTCTGTAAATCCCGTAAAACTAATTTGCAAAATAAAAACACCTATACAAATAAGACATAACCATAAAGCATAAAACTTAAATCTTGCCATAACTTCTCTAAAACATAAATATTTATAAATATATTCGCTAATTGAATATAATGATTAGAACATTAGGTGAATTAAGTGAATCAGAGCTTGTAGAAAAAAGAGCTAGTGCAGAGAATAGAATGTGCTTGTTGCAAGCAATGAAGAAGAGGTATGAACAATGTAAAAGAGCTAGTCAAAAGAGTATCCAAATATATTCTATGTCAGTTCAATCAGCAAAATTAGAAGCAGATGTATATGATTTCTTACTAAAAAGAATAATTAATTAGAAAAATTTTAATATCCTAAAATCTCAATAAAAACATAAAAAATGCAAATCAAATCAGTATTTTTAAACAATGAAGCTATTCCAAGTAAATATACTTGTGATGGTGAAAATGTTTCTCCGCCTTTAGAAATAAGCGGAATTCCTGTAAATGCAAAGAGTTTGGCATTAATTGCAGATGACCCTGATGCTCCCTCAGGAACCTGGGTTCACTGGGTTGTGTGGAATATTCCTTTTTCAGGAACAATGGAAAGCATAAAGGAAAATGTAAAAATAGGTCTTGAAGGAACAAGTGATTTTGGAACTTTGGGTTATGGGGGCCCTTGTCCTCCAAGTGGGACTCACAGATATTTCTTTAAAATTTATGCTTTAGACACAGAACTGGACTTAAAAGAAGGTTCTACAAAAAAACAGCTAGAAGCTGCGATGCAAGGGCATACCATAGAAAAAGCAGAATTAGTAGGTTTATATAGCAAGGGATAAATTTAAAAAGCTTAAAATATAAACTGGATTATGGAAAGCAAATTATATCGGAGGTTTCCCCATTGAGGGCGGAACAGATTTTCTTAGCTTAAGCTTTCCAAATTCTAACATAAAAAACATTTTTATACTCTCTTTGTTTAGAGATAAATATGGCGGATGTAGTTTAGTGGCAGAATGTCAGGTTGTGGAATCCCGCAAAATCCTGAAGACGAGAGTTCGATTCTCTCCTTCCGCTTTTCAAAAGGAGGCAAATTAATATGGTGAATAAAAGGAAGTTGAAGCCTAAAGAAACCACCGGTGTCTTAGGCACAGTAAAAGGATTTAGAGATATTGAAGCAAGCAAAAGAATTGCTATAAGGAATATAATTGAAAATACCTTTCAGCTTTACAATTTCCAGCCAGTTGAAACACCCATAATAGAGTATGAAAAATTTGTTAAATCAAACAATGAAAATGATGAGGCAGTAGGTGACATATTTAAACTTCAAGATAAGGGAAAAAGAAAACTTGCTTTAAGATACGAATTTACATTCCAACTCAAACGTCTTGCAAAAAACAAAAAACTCCCATACAGAAGATATCAAATAGGCCCTGTTTTCAGAGACGAGCCTGTAAAAAGCGGAAGATTCAGGCAATTTATACAATGTGATGCAGATATAGTGGGCTCAACAATAAAAGATGAAGCTGAAATTTTGAAAATAGTATCTAAAATATTTAACAAACTAAGAATTACATTCACAATCAATGTTAATAATAGAAAACTTTTAAATGAAATTCTAGAAGAACTAAGAATTAAAGAAAAAGATAAGATAAAAATTATAAAAGAAATTGATAAACTTGATAAACTTCCAGAATCTGAAATAAAAAAGAATTTAAAAAAATATTCTACTGGCTTAAAAAAATACAATGCAGATAAGATTCTTTCAATTTTCAAAAAACCTGAAAAATATTTTAAAAAATACAAAGCCTACTCTGAAATCAAAAAACTAAGGGAATATTGTAATATCTATAATGTTAAATTCAATTTTTCACCTTTTGTTGCAAGAGGCCTTTCATACTATAACGGAACAGTCTTTGAAATTAAAGCCTATGTAGAAAAATTAAAAAGAATTGGAATTTCTGCTGCTGGAGGCTCATATATGGTTAATGGCGTTCAATCAACAGGAATCTCTTTTGGTTTAGACAGATTAGCATTATTAACTAAAATTGATCCTACAAAAAAACAAATCCTAATTATCTCTTTAAACCAGGATAAAAAAGCTATCTCATTAGCAGAGAAAATAAGAAATCTCTCTATTCCTTGTCAGATTTATTATGGAAAACCAGGAAAAGCACTTGAATATGCAAATTCCTTAAAAATCCCTTATGTGATTTTTCTTGGAGAACAAGAAGTTAAAAAAGGAAAAATAAAATTAAGGAATATGAAAACAGGTAAAGAAAAGATGGTTAGTGAGAAAGAATTAAAGATTATTTAATTTTTCTGATAAAATCTCTATAAATTTCTTGTTTTCTTCCTCACTAGCTACAGAAACCCTAACAAAAGTATTTTTAGAAAGCCTAAATACTTTAGCATCTGTTACTAATACTCCTTTTTCTTTAAACTGCTTTACAAACTCTGTAGAATCATTAGAAATTTTAGATATATCTACTAAAAAATTAGCTGTAATAGACTTAGTACATTTCAACCCCATTTTATTAAGATTTGAAATTAAAAACTCTCTGTTTTTATCAATATACTCCTTTGATTTGTTAATATGTTCTTTATCTCTCAAAGATTCTATAGATAACTCTTGGGCAACACCATTAACTCTAAACGGAGAAGAGGTTTTTTTAATTTGCTCAATAATCTTAGGATTTGATAAAATATATCCTATTCTAAGAGATGCTAATCCAAAAGTCTTAGAAAAAGATCTCGCAACGATAAGATTATCATATTTTTCTAATAATGAAGCCCCATTTATCCCAGTTGCATCTGCAAGAGCTTCATCAACAACAACAATCCCCTTAAAATTCTTTATTACCTCTTCTTTTACCCCCTTACTTATTCCTATTCCTGTAGGATTATTTGGGTTACACAAGAATAAAATTTTAGTCTTTTCAGTAACCTTATTAAATATATGTTCTGGATTTAATTCAAAATTTTCCATAGGAACAAAAATAGGCTCTCCACCCATTATTTTTGCGTGAAATTCATATCTATGAAAAGTAGGAGTAGGAATAATAACCTCATCTCCTTTATCAATAAATGTGCTTGCAATCATTTGTAAACATCCATCACACCCATCTCCAAGCATTATCTGATTAGTATTTAGATTTACATAAGAAGCAATTTCACTTAAAAGCTCCATATTTTCAGGATAATAATGACTTAATTTTCTGGAATCAAACTCCTTTAACCTAGAAACAGTTTTAGGAGAAGCTCCTAAGGGGTTTATATTTAAAGATAAATCACATTTTTTATCTAAATCTTTCTTTTTAGGAGCATACTCCCTATCTTCAAACTCCTGTATTTCTTGCCTCAAAAGATTATTAACATCCATTTTTATTAACTTGAAATTTTATTAGAATTAATAAAAAAAAGACTACACAAAACTAGTTCCACCACCAAAGTATGCCAGTGTTTTGCTTCATTCTTTTTCTATTCATGAATAAATAATTTTATTTTTATATTTAAATCTTTCTATTAAAAGTATATACTTTATTATATGCTCTGCACACGCGAAATCCTTTTATATGTGCCTTTTCATGCGAATTTATGCCTAAAATAGAAACTAAAAGGTATATGATAGAATTTGAAGAAAAACAAGCTGGAGGTGCAGGAGGTTATGAAGCTGCCTATCTAACTTCTGAAGGAAAGCCTGCTAGTAAAAAATTATACACTCTTTTAGCTAAACTTGATGAAATATCGCTTCCTGTAGAAAATAGAGCCATTAGACAGAGAAATGGTTCTGAATTAATAAAGGCATTAGAACAAGAAAAATCACTTGGAATTGCCTCTGGATTTAAACCAAGTGGAGCATTTCATTTTGGGCACACCCAAACCTCTTCTGGTGTTGCGTTTTTTCAAAAAAACGGAGCCCAAATATTTATGCCAGTAGCAGACCTTGAGTGCATGTTAGATTCGGAACTAACAGAAAAGCAGTATAAATTTTGGGCAGCAGATAATCTGCTTGACTGGGGAGCAAACAGAGTCGACCTAGATGCAGCACATATTTACTTACAATCTGAAGAATTTAGAGTAGGTAATTTAGCATACTTGTTCGCTAGAGGTTTAAGTTTTGACCTTGCACTTGATACTTATGGACTTGATAAACTATCTAAAAAATTTGCTTTCTTATTTGCAGGAGTAGCACAAGTAGGAGACATAGCACTCCCACAACATTCAGATTTTAGCAATCAACACTCTTTTATGGTTAGTGGGCAAGACCAAGACGGACACATGAAAATGGCAATAGAATTAATGAAAAAGGCATTTGAAAGTAAGTTAAAGCTACCTGGAATTCAAACAGTATCCTCTGGATTTTACATCCCACATATGAGAGGATTAGGGCCAAAAATGAGCTCAAGTAAGCCTGAGTCCACTTTATACCTTGGTCCAGGACCTAATAAAGAAGATATTGAAACAAGAATAAAGTCCTCTATCATAAAAATAGATAATGCACTTAAAGATCCAGAATTGAAAAAAGAAGTAAAAAATTGTGCGTTAGATATGGTAAGATATATCCAGTTTTTTAATGCAAAAAGTCAAGTTAATTTTCCAGAAGCATTGAAGGCTCTTCCTAATAATATAAAAAGGGAACAAGATGCAGAGAAGAAATCTGAGTTAATAGACAAATATTTAATTAATTATTGTAAAAAAGCAGGACAAGATAATGTTGCACTAGTAAGAGAAAGCCTTCCTGAAGCACTAAAAGAACATCAGAAAAAAAGACAAATAGTTTTAGATTATGCTTTATCAAGAACAAGAAGCATTGGACAGGGAGGAGGATGGGAGATTGATGGTGCAATTCCTAGGCCAGAATTTTGGAATACTCCTAAAAAAGCTGTTGTTGATGCATCAAAAAGAACCCAAACACAATGGTTTAATATGGTGGAGTCTATGAGAGATAAACTTATTGCGTAAAATGGATAAAACAATTGAAAATTATCTATCAAGAAAAGAACTAGTAGCAAGAATTCTAGATGTGAAAGAAATATTACAATTTTCAAAAGGAGATAAAGCCAAAATAATAATGGGAGTGACATTTGATGCTGGGCAGACACTAGATATGATGAAGTACGGACTATTTTTAATGGACTTGCATGATCTTTTGACAAAAAAAGGTGTGAATGCAGAAGCACAATGGATTATTGCAGACCATTTTATGACTGACTTAAATAAAGACCTAGCTCAGGAACAAGCAAAATCCCAAGGGCTTGAAAGAATAAACTTCTTGCAAAATTTAAACACAATATATCATGGAAATATCTGTCTTTTGCGTACCTCTAAATTAAGTAAAGGCGGAGATTATCAAAGAAACACAAAAAGATTAAAAGAAGAAATCAAATTAAATCCTGAGTTTAAAGAGAAAGTTCTACTAGCTATTCCTGAAGATAGAAGAGAAAATCCAGAAGCTATAAATTATCCTTTAGAAGAACTTGCAACAATACAAACCCTAAAAACTAATATTAAAGTTGGGCCAAAATCTGAAATATTTTATGATTTTGTTGCAAGAGAGTTTTTTGAACAAATAGGATTTGAAAAATATATTGCAATCCACCTAACAAACTGCCTGCCTTTTGGAAATCCTGAGATTCCTGAAGGAGAAAGAGCTTGGGTAAATAAATTTGGGGTTTTGCCTTATAAGAAAAATAGCAAAGGCCTAGGAGATTATAGAATAGACCCTTTAAATGATGACCCCAAAGAGGTTATAGAACTTATAAGAACAACTACAGACAAAAGAGCTTTAGTAAATTTAATAGTCACAGCAGATCTTGCAGGCCATCGCTTAAGAAAAGAAATATCTCAAACAGATTTTAGTACACTTCCAAAATTAGACCAGCAAGCACTAAGAGAACAGGCTGTAGAAGGATATCACCAGTTCTTAACAAAGACAAGCAGGATGCCATACAGACTTGAGTAATATTCTAAAACCAATATATTTTTAAATATGTAATTACTTTATAGTTAATAAAATGAAACCACAATCTTTATTATCTCAAAAAGGAATTGTCCTAAAAACTCCCAGTATAAAAAAGATTCTAACAAGAGCAAAAGAAGTATCTCCAATTAAACTATTTTATGGAGAAACTTATGATCATACAGGCCATACTATTGATAGTATGAAATACTATTTTTTTGTTGCAAATCTGGCTCAGTCTTTAACACAAGAAGGATTTAAAGCAGAACCTACAATTCTGGTTGCAGATAGTGCAGCATGCAGAAATGTTTCTCCAGAACTTGAACATAAATACAAAAGATTAGGAGAAGGAAGAGCAGCTTTTGTTCTTGCTGTAAATAAAATATACAAAACAAATCTAAAAGTATTGAAAATGAGTGATTATATTAACACAAAAGCATTTCAAACAGAATTAAAAAAAGTAATGGAGATTTGTAAAGCAAATTCTGGCTTAATGGCAAAAATTGAAAAAAGTGTACCTAAATCTAAACTAGAACTAGAAAGAGCAAAAGGGTTTATGTACTCTTTTGATGAAATAACAACTATTATGGGGCTTGATATAAAAGTAGGCCCTCCAAGAGAAGATTTATATGATACTATTGCAAGACAAATAGCAAAAATAGAAAATTCAAGAGGATTAATATCCTTGTTTTTAACTCCGACTTTTCCATTAGGAAAAAAATGGGATTATTTTTTCTCTAATAAAGGAATAGAACATCACGGAATAACAGCTTATAAAGGAGGAAGTAAAAGACTCCAAAATCACAGAATATTGGTGGGAAGAACCCAATTAGACTATGCAAAAGAACTAATTAATAGCTCATTTATATCAACTAATCCAGAACTTCCAAATCCTGTATTAGATATAGGATTAATTTGTGAAATGGCAAGAAAAAGATTAGAAAAAAATGATTCACCAGTTACTTTGGCACAAGAATTTTATTCTGGAAACATAAATCCTAATCAATTAAAAGAAAAAGTTTCACAGTCCCTAGAAACTAATGTGTTATCAAAATTTTAAAATGGCACAAAATAATCACTATCAAACACTAAAAAAACTTATTGAAAAAAATACTTCTGAAAGACTTGGGGTTATTAAAGAGGAACTTGCTTCACTAGGACTAAAACCCACTATCTATTCTCTAGATTCTCCAAGAGGAGTAGATGTTCATCTTTCTGTTGCATTCAATTACAACCATAAGAAAGAATTATGGTTAACAGCAAATTATGACACTTTTGAAAGAATGCCTTCAGCAAATAATAATTCTAGTGGAGTTATTACTCTCTTAGGATTATCTGAAAAACTGATTGGTTCGCAATTTCCAGTAAATATAAGGCTAATTTATTTTGATGCAGGTCTTGACACTGATCTTATAGCCAAAAACAGAAGAAATCCTGAATTTAAACCAGGTTCTGAATTATTTTTAGAACATATTCTTAACAAAGAAATCGAATTTATAGATTCTTACAATGGAACAATAATAGTCCAAGCAGTTGGCAAGGGTAATTTTCAAGTTTTTGAGAAAACTGGGAAAAAATATGAGAATAGTCAAAAACTTAATAAATTAATCATAAACCATGCTAAATCAAAAAACATAACTATCCCATTACTTCCTAATAGCCCAAATGCAGACAACATTTCATTCTTAAAATTAGGCTTGGAAGCTAGTGTATTAACAAGATATGATGAAGGGTCTTGGCACAAAATGCAGACAACAAAAGATGATATTTCAAATGTAAACATAAACCTAATAAACCAAAATATAAAATTTATTTTGGGATTATTACAAAATATAGAAAATGACAGATAAAATAGATTTAGAAAAAATAGCTAAAAAAGACCATAAGGCAAAGCTTAAGCTTAAAGAAAAAGAAGAAGCTTATTATCCTCAGAAAATAGCAGAGTCTGGACTAAAAACAATTATCAGATTTGTTAAGTATTGCCCTAATCCAAGCAAGTATATGAAAATGAACATAACTTTTGCACACAGAGACCTAGAGATGATTGCAGAAGCAATAGCAAATAAACAAACCTGGGCAGTTATATCTGGATTAAATCCTTCAGGACCCTTACATTTTGGCCATAAAGCTATATTTGATGAGCTTTTATGGATGCAAAAACAAGGAGCAGACCTCTTTATTCCTTTAACAAATGATGAAAGCTTTGTTGTAGGAAAAACAAAAAGTCTTGCAGAATCTAGAAAAATTGCTTATGAACAAGTTATACCAAGCATTATTGCAATGGGTTTTGACCCTGAAAAAACTAATATTTTTGTGGATTCTGATTATCCCTCAATTTATAATGTTGCTATGGACTTATCAGATAAACTCACACTAAATAAAGCACTTAAAGTCTTCGGGTTTAATGAAAGAACTGATACTGAAAATCCAGGAACCCTGTTTTACAGAGCAGCAGTTCAATTAGCTCAAATTCTTCTTCCACAATATGCGGAATTCGGAGGAAAAAAACCAACCCTTGTTCCAGTAGGAATAGACCAGCATCCTTATATCCTATTAGCAAGAGATGTAGCAGAAAGAAAAGGATTTATTCCTCCTGCAGAACTCATAACAAAATTTTTATGGGGATTTGATGGAAAAGGAAAAATGGCTTCAAGCAGGCAAGACTCTGCTATTTTTCTAACCGACCCTCCAGAAAAGGCAGAAAGAATTCTTAAACGTGCCTATACAGGGGGGAGTCCAATAGCCCGCTTCCAAAAAGAACATGGAGGAGTCCCAGAAATATGCCCAATAGAGTCTATAAGAAGGTATCATTTTGAACAAGATAATCATGTTGCTGAACAATGCGCTTCAGGAGCAATGCTTTGTGGAGAGTGTAAAAAATACGGGATAGAGGAAGTAACAGACTGGCTTTCAGACCATCAAAAAAGATTACCTGAAGCTAGAAAAAATATAGAAAAGTTTATATTAAATAAACCTATTAAATCTATACTAGAATGAACCAAAAAGTTGACTTAAACAGAGTAAGAAATACACTAAGGGAATTAGAAGATAATATAATTATTTCTTTATTTAGGAGGGCAAGATTTAAATTAAACAACAAAATTTATGTTTCAGGGGAAGTAGAAATACCTAATTTTGATGGAAGTTTTTTTGAATTTCTTTTTAGAGGAACAGAAAAACTTCATGCACAAGCAGGAAGATATCAGGATCCAGAAGAACATCCTTTTTATAAAAACCTTCCTAGCTCTGTAGTAAAAAGAACAGTAACAGATGTTGGAATAAGAAAAAAGACAAATTTTAATGATGAATTACTAAAAATATACATGAAAGCTTTGCCTACAATCTGTAAAATAGGAGATGATGACAATACATATGGAGGTGCAGCTATCGCAGATATTAACTGCCTACAGAATCTATCAAAAAGAGTTCATATAGGAGAGCAGGTTGCAGAAGCAAAATATCAACAAGATCCCACAGGATATGATAAATTAATTAGAGCTGGAAACACTGCAGGAATAATGGAAAAACTCACAAATCAAAAAGTAGAAGCAGAAGTTTTAGAAAGAGTAAAATCAAAAGGAGCAAGATATCATGTTAATCCAGATTTTATTTCTGAGTTCTATGAAAAGAAAGTTATCCCATTAACAAAAAAAGTAGAAGTAGAATATTTCTTCCAAATAGCCAAAAAAGAATAATCTTCTCTTCAAAAAACAGGCTCTCTTTTAATTATTCTACTACTAATAGCCATACCCTTTTCTTCTGCTTTTAAACAAAAAATCCTACCTCCCTTTCCTTTATAATCATCTTTATCTGCAACTTCAATATTTTTCTGCCAAAAACGAAGTGCTTTATCTTTAAAAATGCAAGTTTCATAAGATTCCAAATAATCCGCCCATAACTGTCTTGCTCTTTCTGCACTAACATAAACAAAATTTCTAACCTCCTCCTCTAAAAAATCTTTCTTTTTTCTTGTGCATGATATAACAGATAAAAAAGCTCCCTTACGGTCTGTTTGCACTATCTTAGTGTAAATTGTCGCCCCTCCTGAAAAATACTTCCTTATTTCTTCCTCCATCTAAAAAAATAAGAAACCAGCTTTATAATAATTTTTGTTTTCAAGTATTCATTTAACCTTTCCTTTCATTAATTCAGAAGCAGTATCAAAGAAATTAGCCAGAGGATTTTCAAAATCTTTGTTGATTTTCTCAATTCTTTTTCTCTGTTCATCATCAAGCTCTTGTTCTATCTGTTCAATCTCTTCTTCAACAAAATCTAAAGCCCTTTGTTTTTTGAATATCTCATAAAGCCAGATCCATATCTCCTCAAAATGTTCCTCCTGCTCTAGCCAGACTTTTTGTTGATTATCTAAATGCAATAAAGGCAGAAAAGAAACAAGTCTTTCTTCTCTTCCCTCGCCAACTAATTCTGTAAAACTAATTTTGCTTTTAGGTTTCTTTTTCAGATAAACTCTAACCTTGGCATAAATTTTTCTTATTCTGTCACGTATATTCACCCTTGTCTTTAAAATATCCACTTGCGCTAGTCTTCCTGCCTGTCTCACAGATATTTCTCTTTTGATTCTTCTGTGCTCTGTATTTATTGCTTTGTTTAAAGCTGACATTAATTCCTGCAAACTCACCTGTCTAAATCTGGGCATGGGGGTTCTTGGCAAGAGTTCTGGCAGCTCATCCACATCTATTTCTATTCTCTCCATACTTGTTTTTTTCTCCTCTTTTTTACCAAACAAAATCTCATCTAAACTCCTTATGTAGCTATTAAGAAGAATTTCTGATTTTATTCTCAAAAGAAGAGATGCAGCTAATAATACCTTACTGGAAATAAAAAAGTTTGCTTCTTCTAGTTTTTTAATTTTCTCTAAATATTTCTTAGCTAACAAAGCAAGATCTATATCCCAGGGATCTAGCTGCTCTGTTTGAATAAGCTCATAAATAATTGCCTGCCAGCTCGCTTCCTTGCTTGTCAGCATATCATAAAGCTGGTTCTGGCTGATTTTCTCTATCTTCTTGCTCTCTTTAACTTCTTTTATTTCTTCTGTCTCTTTTTTTGGCAGAAAATCGTGTAATTCCATATATTTCCTACTATCACATAATTTATAAAATCTTCCTCTCAACCAGTATTTTAACTATATATTTAAGAACAATAAAGCTTATAAATAGTCCTTGTCTCTAAAAAAGACAAAGAAAGGGAAAAAATAAGAAATTATTATGTCATTCACTAGTTACAACAAAACCGAAAGATTTAAATACTATTGACACTTATATTTATTATCACCTCTTTTTCCCCAGAAGAGGCTGATTGGCACTCTATTTTTACGCTAAGAAGCCTCTTCGAGGGTTTTAAAATTAATTTGTATTATATTTACATGTATAAAAAGGGATAAATTAATAAAAAAGCAAACCTGTCTAAAACCAGGCACTACTAAGTTAATTTGACCTTTTTTAATCATAATTCACTTTTTTCCTATTATGTTCTTAGAGTCACTTTAAAGTGGTTAAGGAATAAAAAGATTTATATAGTTATTTTTCATAAACAAAATATTAAAATTAAAAGAAAAAATGTTAACTAATTGTCTAAGCAAAGAAACAGAAAGGTTAAGAAATTGGAGAAAAGAATGGTTGAGGTTAGCTTTTTCAAGATTAGAACCTGAAGAAAGAAAGAGAAGACCTATAATAGATAAACTTGTTAAAAAAGCATTTGGTCGGTGGACAGAAGGAGATTTCATACCACAAACCGCTCCATGGGAACCTGAAGATAGTATATATGAAAGAACGCCAAATAGACGATTATCTGTTATAATCAACAGGGGATTATTTGGATGGAGAGATAGAGACGGAATTAGTATGGGAGTCTTTGATAACCAATTAGGAACCGAACTAAGAGTCTACAAAGAATTTAAAAAACATGGAGAAAAATACAAAGCATTATATCAAAAAAAATTTGGCGATATTGTAGAAATAAACTATTTTGAGAAGAATAATTAAAGTGACAACAGATATACAAACAATAAAACTAAAAGATATTAGGGTTTATGATCCTAGAGCTGATGACATTACCTGGGAAAAATATTCTAAAGCCAGGGCTCAAGTTAATGTTACCAATATCCAACTTGCGTATGCTATGTATGATGGCTTAAGCAACAGAGTTCTAGAATCTAAAGTTGCTCCTGATGTTGCTCCTGATGTTACATTAGAAAAATGGTTATATGGAGATAACGGATATTTTAATAGAAAAGAAAGTGCAGGTATTGGATCAGTAGTATTTATAGATGGGAAGTTTTATAACACATATAAAATGAATGAAGCACCTGATTCAGAAAAATTAACTAAAATAGCAAAAAGAAAAAATTCTGTTCCTTTTGTCTTCTACAGACAGCCTATTGTAGATTTATTTTAATAAAAATCACTCTTTTTTCTCTTCTGTTTCCACCTTTTTCTCTAAGAATTCAGTATAATGACATCTTCCACAATATAATCTATCTCTTGATTTAGCCAGAAAAACTCCTAGCCCGCATCTCGGACATGTCTGCTCCCTAACTACTTTATCTCCCTCAATTTTGTAGAATTTCCATTTTTGAGATGATGATTTATTTTTATGGGGTTTTTTACCCTGATGAACAACTTTCTTTTTTTCTGCTGCTGGTTTTTTCTCGTCATATGGCATTTTTATTGTTCCTTATTCTCTTCAGGCTTTGCTTCTTCTTTTGGCTCTTCTTTATTTTCTTCAGCAGGTTGTTCTGCTGGCTTTTCCTCTTTTCCCTTCTTCTTTTTTGATTTAGGCTCGATTTTCTCTTTGTCTTCTTTATTATCATAGATATGAGCTGAAATAAGAAATGTTTTTCTCCCAAATTTCCCTTTTATCTGCTTAACTGCAACTACCTCTTCTGCAATTTTAAATTTCTCTGCAACTGATTTAGAAGCTTCCTGCATTGTAGGGTTTTTTTCTGCTTCTATAATTATCTTAACTTCCTTTCTCTTCAAAAGAGGATTTTGTTTATCTTGTATTAGTTTCATTTTCAACATCAGTTTCTTTTAAAAAACTCTATTTTGTTTTAATTGCGTATTTTCCTTTTTCCTTTACCTTTAATTTTTTAGCAATTTCTGACTGCTCTGGATTAACAATTATAACTCTGCCTTTCCAAGATTCTGTAGATTCTGTAGAACCACATTTAGGGCATTTATCTCCCTCATATATATTCTTGCACTCTTTGCATGCTTTTTCTTTTGCCATTTTTATTTACCAACATTTAGGACCATCCCAAGTTGCATCATAATATTTTTGCAATTTCTTACCTTTATAAGGTCTAACAGTAACACTCACAACTCCTTGATGTCTAAGATTTACTAAATCCCTAATCCTATTAAACATCCTTGATTGACCAGTTCCATAAACATGGTCATTCTGTACCTTGCTTCTTATTCTGTCCCAAGATTGCACTTTAATACACATATAGCCCACAGGCAATGCAAAAAAACTTTTTTCAAATGAATCGCCAATAACTCCAAAACCAAATTGGCATTCTAAAACTTTTGTTCCTGCAAGAAAATTTGAAGCTTTTTGTGTTAATTTTTTTACTTCTTCAATCATTTTTTCTTTCCCTTACCAGCTTTTCCAGCAGTTTCAGCTTTTGCTGATTTTTTAGCAGCCATTTTAGCTTTTCTTTTTTCATCTTTTATCCAGTCTAATTTTCCTAATCCTGGCTGCCTCATTGTTAATCCAAGTTTTGGATCTTCTCCTTTATAACTTATTGCGACAACTCTAGCTAAACAAGGATCTCCTCTTTTCAGGCTTTTCTTACTGGATTTTCCTATGAGAACATTACTCTTAGAAAAACTAACATAATCTTCCATTGTCTGACTTATATGAATCATTCCCTGCATAACTCCCAAATTCATAAAAGCCCCAAAATTAGTAATCTCATTAACAATTCCATAAACTAATTCCTGCATTTCAGGTTTCCAAACAAGAAGCTTAAACTGGCTATTATAATAAGCTGCACCATCCCCTGGGATTATTATTCCCTCCCCAACATTCAATACTTCCATAACCCCAATAACCTCTCCAATCTCTTTATCATGATACTCTTCATAGCTTTCTTGGAGCTGTTTCTCAACAGCTACGCCAGTTGCTAACCCAAATAACTTTGGTTCTACTCTTATATAATCCTCAACTTCTACAATATAGAACATTTTGATTCTCCTAAAATAAAAGATAAATAAAGGACAGAAAATGAATTTATAAAGCTTATTATTCCTATTTTTATTAAATATGCACTGATATAATTAAATTTATAAACAAACAATGTAACAAAATATCATGGTGGAGCAAGAAACAATTACACTACATGGAGCCCCTTTTTTTATATATGAAACAGAATCAAGGATATTTAAAGTTGTGAAAGCACTAACTTACTCAAACGAGGGATTTTCTCCTATATTTAATGAGGAAATAGGAGGGCTAAGAAAAGGTTTAGAAATTAAAGAGAGTTCAAATAGAGGTTTAGAACTTAAAGTAGACATCCCCATTAAGAGGCTTATTGTGCCCTATGTAATACAAAAACTAAGAGCATTTGCCGAAGTTTCAGATCAGGATTTTTTTTCTTATGAACCATTTGGAAATTTTATGTGTGAACTTATCACAACTAAAGGAGATATCTATGTCTATAAAATAGCTCCGAGAATTTTCAGAAAAAATGTAGACAATTGCTCATTTACTCAAACTTAACCTTTTTCTTCGATTAATTAGAATAACTCTCCCTAAAATCTGCCTCATTTCTTTATCTAAGGTAGCTACAATATTTTTCTTGTTTTCAGAAGCCAGATTAATAATCCCCACATCAACTGTTTTTCCTTTAACCTTAATTTTTTTAATTTTATTCGCATCAAGAAGCTGTAAAGCTAAATTAGATGCTTGTTTATCTTTTCCAGAAACTTTTTTCAACTTATCATCCTTTATTTTTTTTAACTCTTCAACAACCTGTATAGGAACAACTAACTCGTAATTTTCATTTAACAAATTACTAATCCCTTCAACATAATCTAATTTATTTTTCGCACAGTAAATCAGAAAGTTTGTGTCTAATATAATTTTCATGATTTAAAAACAGAAAGCAATATTTAAATATTTATGTTTAAATCATGAAAATATTTAAGAATTATTAACACAATCCTTAACCTAAGGTTCAACTCTCTAACAGAGCATATTTTTATATTATAGAAATAATTAAAAAAACTATTTAATGTAAATTTATATGAAACGTAAAGTAATTCTTCAGGAAACATATAAAAGATTAAAAACAGCTGAAAAATTAGCAAAGGTTATTATTCCCTCAAAAGCTGTTTTACTTGCAGGATCTGTTGCTTATGCTCCAGATTATAGTGTTACTCCAAAATCTGATTTAGAATTAATTTGTATTATTGAAAATCAAGATGCTTTAAGGAATCTATTTATAGAAAAGACTGCTGCAAGACATTTATCTTCAGGAAATGCGGATTTATACAAAACAAATCTTTCTGGTTATGAATTTCCAGTAAATTTAATTTTTTGGACTTCTCCTTTCTTTGAGAGAGTATGCAATGATATTAATTTTGAATTTGGGGTAAGATTTAGTAAAGAAAATCTTTCAGGAAAGAAAATCCAATTATGTGGGCTTCATGGACAGAGAGTTATATTTACCAGAAAATCTACAAAAACAAATGGAGGGTACCTTACAAAATATCCTGTGCATCAAATTAAACATGATTTATACTATTATGCAGGTGTTCCTGTAGAAAATCTACTAAGTAATCCCCAAGTATTTGAAGGAGATAAAGAATATGTTAACAAACACATTCACACTTTTTGGAGCATTATTGCAGAAAGATGCAGAAATGAATATGGGGGGCCAGATGATGACCCTTTCATTGAAAATCTTTTACTAAGAAGAAATAGGATGTCTTTGTCTTTTTTGGATTCTTTAATGGAAAAAGAAGATTATTACTGGCATCTTGCTAGAAATCATCAATTTCATACCTAACCTGAACCTAAGGTTAGGTTATCGGCGTGGGCGTTTAATATCACATTTTCCCAAAAATATTATCATGTTTTTCCCATAATATTTAAATAATCTTCTTTTTCTCTTCTTATATGATAATCTTATTTATCGGCCCTCAGGGCAGTGGAAAAGGAACCCAGGCTAAGATAATTTCTAAAAAACTTAATATTGTCCATATATCTACTGGAGATTTATTAAGATCTGCAACCGGAAAATTAAAAGAAAAAATTGATTCTTACATTAATAAAGGCAAATTGATTCCAGACAAATTTATTTTAAAGTTGCTGAAAAAAAGAATAAAACAACCAGATTGCAAAAACGGGATAATTCTTGATGGCTATCCGCGTAATTTAAGCCAAACAGAAGACTTAGAGAAAATAACAGGCATTGATAAGATTTTTGAAATCCATATTTCAGATAAAGAAGCAATAAAAAGATTGCTAGGAAGATGGAACTGCAAGAAATGCGGAATTGCTTATAATCTTATTACACAACCAAAACCCAAAAACAACCATATTTGTGATATTTGCAAAATCCCTCTTTACCAAAGAAAAGATGATATAGATAAAACTGCCATAAATAAAAGGCTGAAAATTTATCATAAAGATACAAAACCTATATTAAAAAAATTCAAAAATAGAGCAATTATAATAAACGGTGAACAGACAATAGAAAAAATCACAGAGGATATTTTAAAAAAATTGCAGTGAGTTTTCCCAAAATATTTAAATAACTATCATAAAAGTGTGATAATTATTCGCTTTTATCAAAACAAATAGATTTTTATAATATCTTTTCCTTAAAAATATATGAAAAAAAGTAGTGCGATTTTGGGATTATTAGCGATATCTATATTATTGATTAGCATCTTTAGTTCTGTTAGCTTAGTAAGTGCTAGTTGGTTTGATAATGTTTTAGGAAAAATCACAGGAAAAATTACTGATAATGAGACAGGTGAAGAAGAGGAGATAGAAGAAACAGAAACTGAGCCAGAGACTGAACCCTGTAGAGCAATATCAGGTTGGAGAATAGAGGATAATAGATGTATTGAAGATTCTGGTTGTGATTATGATGATTCAAAATATAAATATTATGGCAAAGATGAATGTGAAAGTTTATTAGAAATTCCTCCAGAGACTCATGTTTTAGAGTGTTATGATAGTGACGGAGGAAAAAATTATTACAAAAGAGGAAGCTGGTCAGCATGTGATTCTGAGGGAGGATGCAATTACCCTGTTGTCTGTGATTATTGCGTAGATGAAAACACACTAAATGAGTGTTATTGTGAAGGTACCCAAAGTATGGGTGAAACATATGTCTGTCCTAGTGGTTGTAAAGACGGGGTATGCATATCAGAAGAATGTCCAACAATAATAGGATGGAGAATAAAAGATAATTTATGTGTCTCTGATTCTGGTTGTGAGTATGATTCTTCAAGGTACAATTATCATACTTCAGAGGAGGAATGCAGAAATCAGTTAAAAGAAACACCTGTTTATTCTGTATGTGAAGAGCTAGATAATATTTATCAAAAAGAGGACTGTTATATCAGAATTGCAGAAAGGACAAGAGATCCTAGCCTTTGTGAGAAGATAACTGATGTTTCAAGACAACAAAAATGTTATGTTTTAGCACAAGAAGAGCCTCCTGAAACAGAACCTAGAGAAGAAACAAAATGCGCAGCAGAAATAAAACTAATATTCAATCAGGATGTTTATTATTTAGGAGATGATTTCAAAGTCATAATTGAGGTTCTTGATTCAAATGGAAATCCCATACCTTATCATCATTTTTATTCTCAAACCTATACTTATGAACCTGAAGGAATGTGGCATACTGTTTCGTTAGACAAAACAGATGAGAGAGGTTATTTTGTTTTTGAGGGAACAATAGAAGAAGGCAAAATGACATATGGTAAGACAAAACATAAAATATATATTGAAGCTCATGACAACTGCCCTTATGTTGAAACAACTGCATTGGTTGAAGTCAGAAGAAAAGAAACAGATTTAGTTAAATGTGCAATGGGAAATTGTATACCAATAGAGGAAATAGAACCAGTAGAAGTCCCAATCAACAAGGTTTTTTACAGTTGCACTGGTTGTGAAGTAGAAGAAAAATGTTATCCTATTGGTTACAGAAAAGAGGGAGAGTATTGCTGCATTGACAATAAGTTCATACTCCAAAAAGAAAAAGGGGAGTGTGACAATAACTTTGAATGTAAAAGCAATGTTTGTATTAATGGAGAGTGCATGACTGAAGGATTTATAGAAAAAGTGATTGAATTTCTAAAGAAGATTATAGGAATAGAACCTAAACCATCAGTAGAAAAAGGATGCTCTAAACTACTTGTTGAGAGAGATATTGGAGATAATGAATATGAAGAATCTGGATATGGTGAAAACAAGAATGAGCAGGTTCCTGTATATTCAGAAAATGGAGAGAATATAGAAACAATAAAATGCTGTGTAGCTCATTATTCAACAGGCGCTACTATGGTTTGTTCATTTGAAAATAAAGAAGATGCAAAAAATTCTATTAAATGGATATTAGCAAGAGGAGAGGCTGGCGCATATAGTATAGAAGAGTATAAAGGAGAAAAAACATTTATTGATATCAATCATGGAGGAATATTAGCATGGACAAGCAAGGCATATCTAATCGCTTCAGGTGGAGATTCAGATACAGGCAGATTTGTGGAAGAGATAGTTGATGTTTATATCAAGAAATATCCTAGTGATTTTGACTTAACACAAACAGACATTCCATATGTAGAAGTTGAAGCAGTATCTGAAACAGTATCAACCCAGACCGAATTAGTGTTCTGCACTTCTGAAGGTGAAAAAAAGGCAGATGGATGTGAAAGAAGTGGAGGAGATGCACAAATGGAGAAAGATTACGAAAAAGGATGCTGGAGATATACTTATTGCATAACAGCTGAAGAAAAGTGTGGAAATCTGGTGGATTCTGAAATAAGAGATGAATGTTACAGAAATTCTGCGCTTGAATCAGGAAGCACTAAATTCTGTGAAAAAATCACTGGTTCTCAAATGAAAGAGAAATGTTATGCTCTTCTTGAATGATGATTATAAACCCTAGGAGTCTATTATGAATTTTTTTAATAAACCCCTATTTTTAATTAGTCTAAAAAGAGGTTACAATCTTTTTTGGTTCATCTTGTCTAGTAGAACCAATACCCCCTATAACCTCTCGGTATCTTTGTATTTCTCCTCTAGAATGTTCTGTTCTAATTAAACCATTATAAGAAACTTTCCAATATTCCATTACTTTGTGCTCATTAGGCTTTAAACTTAACCTATTAATTGGTTTATCCTATTAACATTAGCTATACTTTCATTTTATGAGTTTTTTGATGATGATGAAAAATAGTAAATATTATCATGTTTTTCCCATAATATTTAAATAATTATCTTTCCCTTTCCTATTATGGGAAAAAAGGGGTTTGTTGAAAGGGTAAAAGAGCACTTCAAAGATGTTACAAGCTTAAAAAAATCTCCTCACTCAATTGCAGGAGGATTTGCAATAGGAACTTTTGTTGCCTTGCTTCCAACATTCGGACTTGGAGTATTTATTGGAATTTTAGTGTTACTTTTTTTTAAAAAAATAAGTAAAATTTCTATGATGCTAGCTTTTGTTGTATGGAATCCCTTAATCCTTGCTTCTGTTTATCCTGTAAGCTATATAATAGGAAATACAATTCTTTCAGATTCATCTGCACAAAGCCATGGAATAAGTATTTTAGAAAAACTTTTCACCAGCTCAAAAAGTTTTTTACTAGGCAGTGTGATTTTAGCAACAATAGTTGCAGTAATAGGTTACTTGTTGATCTTAATACTAGCTTCTCATTACCAAAAAATAAAACTTAAAAAACAAAGCCTTGAAGAAATAAAATCCCGAGATAGATTTAAATAATCTCTTATTTTTTTCTTTTATGGAAAAACTAGAGGAAAAAGAGCACATCTTATCTGTTCTAAAGGAAACAAAAGCAGCTGTTAGAAAAGAAGATACCATAAAGCTAAAAAATTTAAGCAATAAAACAATTCATGCAGCTTCTATTAAACAAGACCCTGATGGAATAGCTCTAGCAGTGATGATCTATGCTTTAAGCAAGATAATAGAAAGAAAAAAATATACTTACTATAAAGAATGGCCAAATTTTCACAAGAAATATGTTGAAAACATAAACAAGGCAGTTGAAAACCTAGAAAAGAGCGATATTAAAGGTTTTAGAAACAATATTAATGAAATAAGGAGTGAAATAGGAAAGCTTTCTGGCAAATTTAAAAAATATATCCAGGATGTTTTCAGAAAAGCAGAAATCAATAAAGCAAGCAGAATTTACGAACACGGAATCTCTATAGAGCAAACAGCCAAACTCCTAGGGATTACAATCTGGGAGCTTGCAGAATATGCTGGGCAGACAGGAATATCAGATGTAAATCTGACTGTAACCCTGCCTATAAAACAAAGAATAAAACAAGCAGAGGATATGTTTAAAACATGAAAGCCTTAATCTTCGATGCCTCCACCTTAATTAACTTTTCAATGAATGGCTTACTTGATGTACTTGCAAAATTAAAGACAATTTTCAATGGAAAATTCTTAATCACAGAAGATGTAAGATATGAAACAATAAAACGCCCTTTAAATATAAAGAAATTTGAATTAGGAGCATTAAGGATTCAGTCTCTTTTAAATAAAAAAATCATAGAACTGCCTGATTCTGTTGGAATCAAAAATTCACAAATAGAAGAAAGAAGCAGAGAACTACTAAGAACATCAAATCGCACTTTTATTGCAAAAAACAGCTATCTCCATTTAATTGACAGAGGAGAATCCTCTTGTCTTGCTTTATCTGAGATTCTCACCAGAAAAGGAATAAAAAATATTCTTGCTATAGACGAGAGAACAACAAGGATGTTATGTGAAAATCCAGAAAATCTCCAAAAACTTTTAGAAACCAAGCTCCATACCAAAGTTAAAGTTAAAAAAGAAAATTTTTGGGAATTTGAAAAATTTAAGGTTATTCGTTCAACTGAATTGGTTTATATTGCTTATAAAAATAAACTTGTAGAACTAAAAAATGGCCTTGTCCTAGATGCCCTTCTATATGCAGTAAAATACAAAGGCTGCTCTGTATCTAGAAACGAAATAGAAGAGATAAAAAGGCTTTAATTACACAGCTGGAGTAAAAATCCTACTCCTAAGAAGAGTTTCTTTATCTGTTAGAAATTTTAATAACTTTTCAAAAGGATGATTTACTAGCAGTCTATAAGACCTGCCATTTTCATTTTTTTCAAATATAACTTTCTCATATTTTTCTGAATCTAGTGAGCTTGCAGCAGCATATAAATCTACGTGATCAATTAATGCATTAGTACAGGCAGTTACAAGTCCCTCTGGAATCTGGTTCTTGTCTAGAGAACTGACAACATATCTATCAGCTTGTTTTTTAATTTCCACAACATCAAGTTTTTCATTAGAAATCCTGCATGCTAAGATATCTAATCTGCAATCCATTGCCCATCCCCCACTTAATTCAAAACTGCCAAAAACTCTTGATTTTGCTTCTCCACTCATGTTAATCTTTGTTGAATTCTATTTATAAATATTTATCTTATAAAACTATATCTTTTTAAACTACAAATTTTTATTCATTTTAAGGGTGCGTAGTTCAACGTCTAGAATAGGTGGCTCCAGACCACCAGAAGGGGGTTAAACTCCCCCCGCGCCCATTTTATCAGCTAGTTTTCTCCTTAGAAATATTTATAAATAATACTTCCCTCATAAAATAAAAATGGTGAAAAAAATAATTTGTATTCTTATAGTCTTATTTGCAATAGCTAGTGTCTCAGCTGTAACTACTCAAATAGAAGTAGAAACTTATGCCTATCACAATGTAACTGCTAATATATTCAATCCAGCTGTAGAAGATCCTATTCAAATTTTAAATAAAGATTCAGGCTCAAAAGGAAAAGCAATATTTGAATTCAATTGCGACCTAAGCAAGATAGATTTTTCCATAATAGTAAGAAAAAATGGAAAACTGGTTGTATTTAAGAAATTTGAAGGATATACCACAGGAGGTACAATTAGCCTTAGGTTACTCAAAGAAGAACACATGGGAACAACAAATACAACTACTACAACTACAACAAATACAACTACTACAACTACAACAAATACAACTACTACAACAAATACAACTACTACAACAAATACAACTACTACAACATCCTCATCAGAAGGAACAGAAAATTTAAATGCAACAGTTGGCTCAAGTGCTCCTGAAGGTGATGGATTTCTTCCAAATATTGTTTATTTTATTACTATAGGGATTCTCATTGTTGCAGCAATACTGTTTCTTATTTTTAGAAAGACAATACTAAAAAAACCCTTACTAATAAGAAAACCATCATCTAAAAATATCAAGATTCGCAAATATAGTGAAATCAAAGATGAAATAAAAGAAAGAGCAGTAAGTGAAAAAGATTTAACTGAAGAAGAAAAAAAACTCTTAGAATTAGAAAAAAGAGCAAGGGCGCTTCAAGAAGAAATAGCTAACATTAAAAATAAAAAAAACAAGATAAAAGAAGCTGAAGAAAAATTAAGAAGGGATAAAGAGGAGTTAGAAAGATTAAAGAGAGGAGAAAATTAATGTAAAAATTAATTATTCTATACTATTATCGCAATCTTTATAAATTACATATTCCTAACTTAATTATGAAAAAAAGATGTGAAAAATAAAGTGGCAAAAATAAAAAATCCAGCAAAACCAGAACTTGACAAAATGCTTATAGAAAATTTTGTCAATTTGCAAAAAGTTCTTACAAATTTATCTATTAAATTTGACTCACTTTCTGAAAAAATGTCTAAATTACTCCAGCTTTTTGAAATATCTGCAAAAAGTTTTGTAGAAAAACAAATCCCAGACATAGAAAAAAAATCAATTACGAAAACAGAAGAGAAAAATCAAGAACTCTTAGAGAAACTAGATATTCTGCTTGAACAAAACAAAACAATAGCCAGAGGCCTAACTTTAATAGAAGAAAGGTTAAGAGAAAGACCCCCTGTACGTAATTTAAATCCAGGAAGGCCGAGATATCCCCACTTATAATTAAAGTTATCTCAGTAAATTATTTTTTGTTTTTAAAATGTTAAAACAAATGACTAATAAAGATAAAATTCTTTTTTTGAAACTTTTTACTCAAGAGCTTATTATTAACTCTAAAAAGCCTGCAATAGAAAAACCTGCTGAACAGCCAGCTAAAGAAATCCATGTGCTTCCTCCTATACTGCCCCACTCCCAAATATTACAAGAAATGACTAAATTAAAGGAGCAAGAATCTAAAAAAAGAATAGAAAAACCTGCTGAAAATTTCTTGCCGCGTATTGTTCCAGAAGTGGCGCAGCCCACACAAATTTTTCCCCGGCCAATACAACGAATCCAGCCAATACATCCAATTAAGCCCCTGCCAAAAATACAAAGGCCATCAAACCTAACAATTCGACCAACTCGCCTTACAAGAAGATTTACCAGACCTATTTCCGCCCCTCCATCAGAAATGTCAGCTCCTCCAGTTACAGAAACCAGAGCAGAACCAGATTTAGGAAAGTTGAATATACTTTTAAAAGACAAAGCAATTACAATTATAGAGTGTCTTGGACCTGAGAAACTCATACTTGTTAAAAAAGCAAACAGAGTAAATTTCACAAAAATAAAATTATCAGAAGATGACATTAAAAAAATAATTGAGAACTTCTCAAAAAGCGCAAGGATTCCTATAACAGGAGGGGTTTTTAAGGCAATTACTGGAGATTTAAGAATCAGTGCAGTTATTTCTGAGTTTGTTGGAAGCAGATTTATACTCTATAGGACAACGCCCTATTCATTAATAGAAAATAAACCTTAGATAAACTTAAAAACTATAAATCCTTCTAATTAAAAACAAAAAGAGGAGTCTAAAATGGAATACTGGGTCATGATAATCTTAGGAGCATTAGTTGCAATAGTAGTAGTCCTAATTATACTCTTACTTCTTATTTACAGAAAATTGAAACTAATGAATTTTCTAAAAAAAGAACAAGATCCAGAAACACAGGAACTTAGAAAACAAAATTTTGAGCAAAGAATTAAAGATATAGAAAAAAAGCTCGGTTGAATTTCATTTATTATCTTCTTTGGCTATAGACTTTTTCTTTGTTTTTTCTTGTTTCGAGGATTTTTTCAGTGAAAAGGTTAAAGATGGCATCTTAGGTAATTTAAGGAACTCTCCTGTAGATTTAGCAGGTTCTTTTTTCATGGGTTTTTTGACAACAACTGGCTTTAATTTTTTAATTAGGGGTTTTGGGAATCCTTTGGATTCAGGGGTTTTCTTGATTAAGATTGCCTTTTTAGTTAAGGACTCTAGTTTTTTATCAGGTTTCTTTGTAACTGATTTTTTCGTGAAGATTAGTATTGGTTTTTTAACTAAAGGTTTTTTAATCAAAATTATCTTATTGCTTGGAAATTCTGGTTTTTTAACAGGGGGCTTCTTAATGGGAGGGTTTTCCATAACAACTGGTTTTTGTTTTTTAGACAAATACGCATGCTTAAGAGCATCAAGCTTTCTAGCTAAATCCTTAATACTGGTTTTTGGCTTAACCTCAGTTTTCTTAATAATCCCTCTTAACTTTTCTTCAGGATAATCTGGAGTAAGTTGCGGGATAAACAGGGGTTCTATTTCAAACTGAGAAGGAGTCAAAACCGCAGGACCTCCTGTAGCCCTTGTAAATCTCCTAGATAAAGGGCGCTTTCCAATTGCTTTCTTTTTCCCCTTAACTTTCTCTTTTTTAGATTCTTTCTTTAAAGGGGGTTTTTCACTCATTGTTTTTTCCTGTTTCTTTTCTTTCTTTCTTTATTTTCTTCAGGAGGAGGTGAAGGTATAGGAGGCACAGGAAGTTCAGGAGGCTCTTCAGACTTAACATATCTCTTGGATTTTTTAGGGTTTCTAGATTTTAGTTTTTCAGGTTTTGGGTTTCTTGTTTTTTTAATTGAAGGCAGGTCCTTAATTATCTTTTTAACATTAACTGTTTTTGGAGCCAGATCAACATCTTCTGACCCTGCTAGTTTTCTTTTAATATCAGAAATCTGTCCGACGAGATTATCCACCACTTTCAAAATAGCATTTAACCTCTTTTCATAATCTGTAACTGTAAATCCTCCTATGGCTTGCTTGTTCTTTTTCGCAAGCAAAAGTGTTTTTTCAATTAAATCTTCTGTTAAATCACTGGATTTTCTAATATCATCTAAATGACGTGCTTTAATTTTTAATTTTTCTACTTCCTCCCTCAACTCAGAAGAAATATTACTGAAATTAGTGAATTTGGCATCTATTCTCTGAACCTCTGATAAGGATTTTTTCAATTCAATAAAAATCTGTTCTGATTTATCTGAATCTAATCTTACCCTTGAACCAAATTTTTGGATTTCAATCAAATCTTTCTTAACCTCATCATTTAACTTCAACAACTCCTCTGTCCCAATAAAAACATCTGCTCTTCTTTTCAAAACCTTAAGTTCTTTCATAATACTCTCTGAAAATTGTTTGCTTAATTCTATTTTCTCAGAAAGAGCATTTATTTTCATATCTAATCTCCTGTTATCAATTCTTAATTTTTCTGGCTTCACTTCTTTAACAAGGTCAATAGCCCTAGTTGAGTCTCTAACTGCTTTAGCAATACTTTTCTCATTTGTAAGTGCCATATTTCTAACCTCTCCTATATTTTCACAAGCATGATAGAATCTTTCATAAAATTGCTTTATCCATACAACCATTGCCTCAATCTTTGCATTAATTTTTTCAAACTCCAATGCAATCATATTAGAAGCAGACATATTTAAAGTAGGGGCTGGCATATTTGAAGGAGGAAGATTCGGAGGCTCAGGAGCAGGCATACTTGGAGAAGGAGGGGGAGCATTAGGAGAAGCAATGCTCGGGATATTGGGAGTTGAAGAAAAATTAGGGTTTGAGGATTCTGGCATCATAGAAGGTTCTCCCGATTCGTCTCTGAGCTCAACACCATTTCTGTTCATCTCCCTATCATAAGTATCTTCCTGACCTACATCAGGAACTCCTTTTTCTTTTTTCTTAAAAAACATTTTAACCTCTTTTACTCAAATATCGTGAAAATTTACAATTTATCTATTTCTTTTCCTACAGACTCCAATGCCTTCATAATTACTTCAGAGTCTTCTGTGTTTATCTTTCCTTTAAATGGCTTTATTCTCTCTTTTAGAGCATGTATCCAGGAATCAATGTTTGAAATAAGTCTCTTATCTCCGCCTTTCCTCTTTTTTTCTGCTAATTTCTTCTTTAATTTTGAAATTTCTCGTCCTATATCTATTATTTCTTCGGGATTTTCCTTTATATATTTTACCCTTTCTTCCTTCGCTTTAGCAATTCCTCCTACAATTTCCTCTCTGCTTATCTTTTTCTTAACCAAATGTCTTGGCTTTTTTCCAACACTCATCCAACTTTCTTCTAATTTAGGTCTTAATATCTGAAGGTACATATCAGCCATTGGAAACTGCCCTGTCTTTATCTTTCCTCTTGCAAGTTTTAGTTCTAATTCTAAATCCAACACATCAGCCCCAAGTGTCCTCAATTGATTAATTTGATATTCTATGTCTTCTGCTTCTTCAAAATGCTTTTCATATTTTTCCAATTCTGGTTTTGTCAATCTCTTAGTGCTATGCAATACAGGCCTAAACGCAATAAAATAAGGGCTTCCATTATTATATTCTGCATTAACAACCATTCCAGTTCCAATAGGCGCTTTAACAACAGATTTTAATATATCATCTCCATATTTCATATTAACTCTTTCTAAATCTCCTTCATATCTTGTCCTCAACTGAATCTCTGTTCCAATATTAGCTTTAATCTCTCCAATAAAATCACTTAATACCTGGCTTATTAAAACTAAACCAACCCCCCATTTTCTAAATTCTCTTGCCCCTCTTTCCAGCTGTAGGAAACCTTCTCCACTTCCTCCGAATTTAGGAAGAAGTCTGTGAACTTCATCATATATAATTAGATTCTTCAAACTTTTGCTTTCTTCTGGTTCTAACTTAAAAATTTGCTCAATTGTACTTGAAATAACAATATCAATTTCTTTTGGAGCTAAATGAATTAGATTAAATACTGTTATTTCTCCGGGTTTATTCATATATTTCCCTATATCTATTAATTCATAAGGGTCATGTATTGTTTTGATTGTTCCATTGAATCCTCTTGCTTTTTTTGTCTTCATATTGAAATAACTATACCTTCTTAACATTCCTTTGTCTTTACAAGCTCTTAAAAGCCCAGTCCACTGGGCAGTAGGATCAAAAACAATAACACTCTTTTTATGGAGCAGAGCTTCTTCTGCAATTCCTTGGGCAGCAATAGTTTTACCAGAGCCAGTACCTCCTGCAATTAATGTATGCATTTGTAAATTATTCAAATTAACAAACGCTCTAGCCCCTATTTCTGCAATCTTTCCAATAAATCCTGAATTTGGTCCTGCTTGGGGAAGCTTGTTGAGGGCTACCTTAACCTTAAATCTCTTTTTTCTAAATTCACGCCATTTAGCATAAGAATATGTTCCAATCAAAAAGACAATCATTAAAATCAACAATAAGTAAAACCACAAAGGAAGCCACAAAAATCTCCTGCTTAAAAAAGGATAAGCTACACTAATATGGGCAATAGAAGTTGCCTGCATATCTTTATCCATAGTAGAATAATGAGCAACAGCCTTAACCATATACTCTCCTTCTTTTATTTTCTTAGGAATCTCTAATTCCTTAATATCACTCACACTTGTTTCTACCATAAATCTTTCTTCGTTTCTTGCCATAATCTCTCCTGTATTCACCTCTAAAAGTTGCAAATCAAATAACCCACTAACCCTGATTGTTTTTCCAACATTAACCAAATCTCTCTGTAATTTTAATATTGAACCAGGTGAAACCCGTGTATTCAAAGGCTGTATTTTCACATCTAATAATTTTCCCTCAAGTGAAAGAACCTTGATTGTTGTAGGTATTTTTCCAGTTTTATTTCCAGAACTCAAAACCAAACTTCCCTCATAAGTCCCTTGGTCTGTTAGTTCAGGAATGCTAATTGTTATTAGAACATCTCTACTCTCTTTTCCTTTTATATCAATCTTATCACTTTCATATGAGATAAACTGCATTATGTTTCCTTCTGTACTTAAATCAAGAGTTGTGAAGTTATTCAGAGTGTTAGTCAGCTTTATATTAATTGTTGTTGTTTCTCCTGGAAATAGTTCTTCATAAATTGAAGAAGTGTCAATCCTGACTCCTCCAACTTTTATTAAACTTTCTGTAATCTGAGTTACTTGAGAGCGGCTGATACTACCTCCGCCTCCGCCTCCACCGCCGCCTCCGCTTGGACCTCCTCCGCCAGCTATACAGTCACCGCAATTGCCAACTGCTTCTCCAAAAGCTGGCTCACAGCCACCAGTTCCACAGGTATTTTCAGTAAGAAAATATGCACTAAACCCAGTTGAATTTCCAGTAATTGTCTTTACATCAATATCCCTTGAAGAACTTAAGGCTTGCCAAACACCCAAACAACTTCTAGCTGCGTAATCCCAGACTGAACACTGCATAATCTCTAGATTTGTAAGTGAATTAACATTATTAATAAGTGAGCTATAATTAAATATCAAAGTCACCAAATTACTATCCATATTAGTTGAATTAGATACTATTCCAAAAGAAGAAATTTCATCAAACCTATGTAATGGTATAACTTCCCCTAACTCTCCTTTGTATCTGTAAAAATTCAAATAAATTGGGTTAGAAGAGTTTACAAAGTCAATCTCTCTTACAATAAATTCGTCGCCTGAAATTCCTCCACGAATGTCATACTTTCTTTTATTGACATAAAAATTTGCTTTTCCAAAAGCATTTGTTATATTGCTCACTAAAACAGGCCCTGTATAAGGTCTGGATAAACTTATACTGACATTACTAACAGGGGTTGAATTATAATCAACTAAACTAACAGCCCAAAAATACCTGTCATAAACCTCAAACCAGTCTTGTGCATAACCAGTATTCCCAGAAACATCGCTTGCGATATAATCAACAATATACTCTCCCGCTAGATTTAAGATTATAGAATTACAAAACCATAATCCTCCAATATTAGTCATATTGCATTCGAAACTGCTTGAATTAGGATCAGTTATATTAGCAACAACATATTTAACTCCTAGATTATCAGAAACATTTGCAATAAGATTTATCAGTCCATTTATATTAATATTATTTCTGAATATATTTTCAAATACAGGAGGGCTTGTATCTCTATAATACACAACATCATCCTCACTATAAGATACTTCTCCATATTCATTACTAAGCATCACAGCTTCAAGAGGGTGCGGCCTATCATCAGGCACATCTGGAGCAGAACAACTAATATTCCAGTAAGCATTAATAAAATCATAAAAATAAGTGATGTCTCCACAATCACGCCCTCCAATTTTGATAATCCAAGTAGAATCATTAATTATAGGCGCCCCTTCATAGCTTGCATTTGTTATTATTTCTACTTTTTGTGCTATAGAAACATTTGTCAAAGGTATTTGATTTGTTGGGGAAATTAAATTGACTTTTAAGTCAGCAGATGTAAAATTTATAATAACATTTAATTCCCTTGGAACTGCAGTAACCTCTTGATTTCTAACACTTACATTGATACTATATGTGCCTTTAGCAGGAGCACTATAATTAAGCGTAAAGCTGTTTTTTTGATCAGGAGGAACTTGTAAAAAACTAACATCTGGCCAGATTATAGAAGGATTATTGCTTAATATATTAAAGTCCATAATCTCACTGCCCATATTATTTACATCTATTATCTCTAAAATTCCTTGCGAACCTATAGCTTTTATTTTATCAAGCGATGAAGGATTTACATTCCATGACCATAAGCTAATACTATCAGAAAAGCTAACTGACTTGCTTAAATAATGGGTTTTATTGCTTCCAGTAATATTCACTAAATAAATACCATAGCCTAAACTAATTGGAACAAACCATGACCTAAAACAAGAACTTGAGCTAACACAAATTCCAGCAGCCTGGACTCCAGAAGAATTTGAAACTTCAATTAATATATCCCCTGTCTCAAGTTGTGCTGTATGCTTATTAATTAGATTAGCAGAAATAGAATAATTTATTATTGTTCCTAAATCCTGCTTGCTAGAAGAGTACTGAATATCTAAAAGAGCTTTAATAAACACATGGTTTGAATTTTTTAGTATGCCAAATGCACTGCCATCATAAGGTATAACACTACACGTCCAGTTTTCCCAAGCATTAATATAGTTTGAATCAAGAATAACTGAGTGCATAACACCATTCTGAACATTAACATTAACAGCAGACTCTTCAACACCATTTCTATACCATCTTACATTAGCTGCAAGAGGGTCAGAAGGATTAGAATCTGTAATAACAAATGAACAATTTAAGTCAGATGAAGGTCCAAGTTGGGGATTAACATTTGTTAAAACAGGAGTATTTGTAATTGGAACGCTTCCTAATATTAAACTCCAGTTAACATTACTAAACCTGCAATTCCCTAAGCCATCACAAGCATAATAATTCCAATAAAAAGTGCCTGAATCAGGTAAGGTCACTGAAATATTTGAATAGCCATAATTTCCCAAAAAAGTATCTGTTTGTTTGTGAACAATGCTATTAGTTGAATCCCAAATAAAAAGAGTGGCATTTTTCAAATTAATATCAGTAAAATTAGCTTCAAAACTAAATGTTTGTTGGGAAGTAATAGTCAAATTGTCTGGAGGGCTTAATAAATTAACCTCAGGAGGAGTGGCATCTAAACTAAATGTCCAGTTTATATTATTAGAAATGCAATTATCTCCTACATCACAAGCCTGATAATTCCATTTATAATTTCCATCTCCTAAAATTACCGGAATGCTTGCAGAATCAGAAGTTCCTGAAAGGGCTATTGTTTGAGTATAATTAATCCCATTTGAATCCCAAATATATAGTGTTGCATTTTTTAAACCAGCATCATAAAAATTAGCTTTAAAATTTACCGGAGAACTTTGAATTTGCTCCCCATTTATAGGAGAAGTAAGTTTTATTGTTGGATTAGTTACATCTATAATTGTAACATTCCAAAAAGAAGTTATATTGCTTATAGACATAGCATTTGTCTTATTTACATAAGCAAAAAAATTCCAAGTTCCAGAACCAGTTGCATTTACCCAAAATATAACAAGCTTAGTATCCCCAGCAAATAAACTTATTCTTATTGGATTATTATAAATTGTATAAAAAGGAACAGAAGGGGTTGTCGGAATTAATCCTTTTCTATAAATTATATTAAGATATGGCCTATTTGATACTCCAGTATGCTCTTTTGAATAAAATCTATGAAAAAAATTACTAACCCCTTTTCCAATCCGGAGATAATCTTCACCACCATAACTATTAGTTGGAACATCTGCTGCATTATCTGGATCTTCTAACCAAAAAGAAACATTTTTATTTCCAGACTCATATTCTTTTCTTACAGCTTCTGTAACATCTAAATAGGTCCATCCAGTTGAAGAAAAAGCAGAATTATCAGTTTTTCCAGTATCTCTTGAATTTCTTAAATTCCACATAGCCCCTGCTGTATTACCTTCAGTCCAGCCCTGATTGTTTATCCTGTAATATTTAACATCTGAATCAAGACCTGAACCAGTTTCAGAAACATAAAGAGCTAAAAAAGCATTTTCAATAACCATGTTCTGCGGAACAGAACCTATATCAAATTTAACTGCAGAATATTGGTCCCCTAATGATGAACCAAAAAACACATCTTCTAAGTTTTCAATTTGCAGTTTAACATCTGGGTCTAAACTAACATCAACATCACCACAATCAGCACCACTACAAGAAACTTTTAATGTTACATTAAACAATTGGTTCTGGCTTACATCTACATTTCCAGGAGGCCAAATAACATCTAAACCAATTTTAATAGTTACATAAGTAACACTCCAGTTAACATTACTAAACCTGCAGTTCCCTAAGTCATCACAAGCATAATAATTCCAGTAAAAAGTATCTTCATAAGGCAAAGTCACTGGAATGCTTGCAGAATCAGAAGTTCCTGAAAGAGCTGTTGTTGTAATATTTACTATATTTCTAGAGGAATCCCAAACATAAAGAGTTGCATTTTTTAAAGCTCTATCATTAAAATCAGCCGCGAAATTAAATAAAGGGGTTGTTCTTACATCCCCATTAACAGGAGAAATAAGCGTTATTGTTGGGTCAGACCTATCAAGAATTATTGTTCTTGTTTCTGAAGACCCCCTGTTTCCTAGTGTATCAATTGCTGTGGCATTTAAATAATAAGTTCCTTCACTTAAAGGAGTAAACTCAACAAACAATGGAGAATTTATTGAACTTGATTGAAGAAGACCAAATTGAAAGTAAAGATAGACTGTAATATCAGCAAGACTTGGATCATTTGCTGTAACATTTGCTTTTATATAATTTTGTGAATAACTACCAGATTGTGTAGTTGGAAAAACAAATTGCACAGCAGGAGCAGATGTATCAATAATATAATTAACATGTTCATTACTTGCAGCAGTATCCTTATTAGGACTTACAGAAGTATCATCTTCACATGCGATATACACAACCTCAGAACCTTCTGATAATCCTGACATAGAGCAGGAGTGTGATGTGCTTGCTCCTGATGTGCAATCCACATCATTTGACATGTTGTCATAACTTTCATCTGACAATGAAGCTCTGCAATCTCCAATTTCATTTGTGTTAAAGGTTATTGTTGGAGATTTTGTGCTTATTGTAGAGCCTTTTGCTGGATTATGATTTAACTGGGTTGGTACAGAATTATCAATCTCAACTTGTTCATTATCATTATTTCCAGCAGTATTTTTATTTCCAACAGAATCCCTACATGACACAGAAATTATATGGGTTCCTGCTCCTATTATGCCAAAATTACATGTATGGCTTGTTCCTCCATCTCCACTACAATCAACATCATCACTCATACTATCATAACTTTCATCTAATAGTGAAGCCCTGCAATCAGCATTTTCATTAGTTGTTGCAGATACACTTGGAGATATATCTGATATATTAAATGGAGGGCTAGTATCTCCTCCTATTGAATTAATAGTTACAATTGGTGCAGAATTATCAATTTCAACTTGTTCATTATCATTATCTCCAGCAGTATTTTTATTTCCAACAGAATCCCTACATGACACAGAAATTATATGGGTTCCTGCTCCTATTATGCCAAAATTACATGTATGGCTTGTTCCTCCATCTCCACTACAATCAACATCATCACTCATACTATCATAACTTTCATCTCCATCATTTGAAGCCCTGCAATCAGCATTTTCATTAGTTGTTGCAGATACACTTGGAGATATATCTGATATATTAAATGGAGGGCTAGTATCTCCTCCTATTGAATTAATAGTTACAATAGGGGCAACTGCATCAACAATATAATTAACATGTTCATTGCTTGCAACAGTATCTTTATTAGGACTTACAGATGTATCATCTTTACATGCTATATATACAACCTCAGAGCCCTCTGATAACCCAGACATAGAGCAAGAGTGTGATGTGCTTGTTCCTGATGTGCAATCTACATCATTTGACATACTATCATAACTTTCATCTAATAGTGAAGCTCTGCAATCTCCAAGCTCATTTGTAGTAAAGGTTATTGTTGGAGATTTTGTGTTTATTGTAGAACCTTTTGCTGGATTATGATTTGACTGGGTTGGTGGATTTGTGTCTATTTGAACTGCTGTTTGCTTATTATTTGATGCTGTATTTTTATTACCGATAGTGTCCCTACAAGCAAAATACACTGTTGGGGAGCCATCACTGAGTAACCCAAACTGGCAATTGTGTGATTTCCCTCCATCTCCACTACAATCAACATCATCACTCATACTATCATAACTTTCATCACCATCTCTAGAAGCCCTGCAATCAGCATTTTCATTTGTAGTTATAACTGCTAAAGGAGTATTATCTGAAGTAGAATACGGAGAAGATGAATCACCACCAATAGACACTATACTAATAATAGGAGGAATTATATCTGGGATAGTATAAGTAGCGTAAATGGAGCATTTTTTATTGTCATGAATAAAAGATAGTGGACTAGGTAAACTTTCCGCATGTTCTGCGTCACGATAATGCCCTTGGTTTGTAGTGCCAGAGTCATAATACAGATTAGTATAATAGCCACCAGTCCACTGATGAACCACAAGAACATAATCAATATTAGAAACAGACGCTGGCGGATTAAAGTTGAAAGTTCTCCAAGAGACAGTACTATCTCCCAGAAGCAAAACCGTTTCTGTTTGTCCAACTTTACTTGAGTCAAAATGTTTATATATTGCCCCTGCATGCCCCAAATCATTAGAATACATGTGGATATAAGCTGAGATTGAATCCACCCACCCAATCTCAGGCATAGTAAATAGTGAACCCCTAGGTGTATTACCATACTCTTCACCTTGGTACGTAGAAAGCTTTGCCATGCTTCCCCCAACTGTCTGATAACCAAAAACAGGGTCAATCACAATAGGATAATCAGCATTATCCAGCCAGTTTTGCTCAATTGTAATTGTTAAAATTCCTTGTTCCTCATCAATATTTAAATCTCCCCAAATCCAGTTATTTTCATTATTTTTTTCATAAATCTTTGGCCTGTAAATATGAAACGCTTTTCCTGTTTTATACTCATTATTTGCCTTAGTCTTATGATAAACAGCATAACTTCCAACAACATTAACAGGGCGGTAAGCACCTTGGCAATTTGTAGCATTGCAAGTTGAATTTGGCTCAGTTAATCCATATTCCAAATATAAAGGAAGCTGGTAATAATAATCAAGATTCTCTGACTCAATTTTATAACTGAATATATTTGTATCTGGCTTTTGTTTTATTATTTCATCCATTTTTAAAACAGGAAAATCACCTATTTCTTCATAATGCCATTCAACTTCTTTTAACTCAGAACTCATATCAACACTATCTTCTCCTTTTATCTTAGGTTTGTCCCATCTAATCTCTTTAATTTTCTCAGATACGACAGAACCTGTTATTTTTGAAATTGAGTTCTCAGAATCAGGCTTTATTTTAAATAAAACCTCATTATTCCATTTGCTCAGCTTAAGATGAGGCTCATATTCTTTATCTTCTCTGTCTTTGTTCCCAATTTCTGCTTTAATGCCTTCTTTCTCACTTTCATACACACAAATCTCTTTTTCATCACAAACCTCTTTCCATACAGTTCCATAAACAGAATCAAACTCAACCTCTCCTTTAATTTTTAAATCAAAAATATAATAGCTTTCTTCTCTAAGATTTGTCAAATAAACCTTATACAAATTTTCTTCTTGAATACTCTCAAAAACTGCTATCAATTCCTCAGTATTTCCCTCATAAACCTCTATTTCAGCAGGTTGCCCAGCTTTCATATAAACTGTTATGTCATCTTTACTCTTTAGTGGCTGCTCAAATATAATTCTCAAATACTCATTATTACCTACAGTTCCCCAGACATTATCTTTTTCAGAAACAACAGAATAAATATCTGCTATAAAATTTTTATTTTCATCTAAATGTTCTGCTTTTGCTATTTCAATAACAAATTCATAAACTTGCTCTGACAAATAAGGAACAATCCATTCTATATAATCCACATTTCCATCTTCATCTAAATCATAAGCTTCAAATTCTACAGGAACTTTTATTAATTTCTTTTCTAATTCTGTTTCTTGGGCAGTTGCACTACCAACTATCTCAGGACCATAAATCCATTTAGTCCACTCAACTAATTTATTTAAAGGACCTAAAGTTGGAATTTCGGTTTCTTCACTTGTATTTTCTAAAGAAGTTGGTTGTTCTACAATTTCTTCTGTTATGTTTTCCTCAGAAATTGTAACAACTTCTTCAATTTCTTTTGTTTCTCCTATTATTTCTTCTCTTTCTTTAACAAACTCAACATCAATTTCTTCAGTCTCCTCAAAATTACTTACTTCTTCTAGAGTTTTTGGTATCTCCTCAATCAATTTTAAATCTTCTTCACTTATATACCAATATAACTTAGCTTTTTCAACATCTTGCATACTAATAGAATTATCTAATTCAGTATATGCTAAAATATCTTTATACTCAAATTCATCTGCTGCTGTTATCCTAATCCTCTTTCCATTAGGAAGTTCTTCTTCAACTGACTGCGGTCCTTCTGTTAGGTACTCTACAGCAATCTCTGCTTCTGCTTGTTTTTCTAAAATATCCTCTACCTGCTTTTCTAATTCAACAACCCTCCCTAATTCAATAACAGTTTCATCTTTTGTTTTTTTGATTCCTTCCTCTATTTCCCATTCTTCTAAAACATATCCTACAATCTTAGCTCTAGAATCTTTCACCCAATTCACAATCTTAAGCACTAATGATGTCCTAGTCTTCAAAGCAGCTAAACTTACCTCTCCCTGTTTTAAATCCCTTTTATCAAGCTGCTTAATTTCTTTATTGTAATCTGTTATATTTTCTAAAACCTCTTGAACTTCTTCAGCTGTTTTAATATTAATAAACTCTGCTTCCTTAGGAATTTCCAGAGTCAAATTTTCTATATCTGTTTTATCATCAACCTTAACTGTCTTAACCCATTTAACAGGCCTGTTAATAACTACACTATATCTTTTTGTTTTAACTTCAATCTTTTTTGTAGACATTTCTACAGGAGTTTCCCCAGAAACTGCCAAGCCAACAATAGGAGCCCTTGCTTCTTCTGAAAAACCTGTCTTTTCGAGATCTCTTAAACCACCTTTAATACCAATAGTCCTTTCACTATCCTCCAACAAAGGCAAAACCCGAACAAGAAGAATTCCGATAATCAATAATAAAAGAATGCCTATCAAATGCTTTGTTTTTACCTTATCTAAACCCTTTTTAGAGGATTTACAGTATATTGTTTCTCCAATATATCTTGTCCTAACTTTTCCATCCTTATCCCTATAACTTTCATAGTAATAAGGCCCAAATCTCTTATTTCCTCTTTTTATGTATTTTTTATATACCATTTACCCCTTTTACTAAAATTTTGTAAGGTAATGCATTTTTAACTATATAAAACAACTCTTTTATAGAAAAATCATGTAGGGTAAGTATTTAAATATTTTCATATAGAATGACCTCTAACAGATAGGACAACTATCTCCTTGATAAACACAATCAACCTCATCTTCATCATAATCCTTTATATCATTATAACAATAAGAGCAATACTTCACATCTCCAAGAAATAACTGTATGTTTAATTCCTGAGAAGTTCCATTAGTTAGCTCTAATCTTGAAATTAAAACTTCATCTTTATCCCTTACCTCGATATACTCTTTAGAACATCTGTTAACTCTTTCAACACTAACATTGGCTTTTGTTTCACACTCTTTTTGTTCAATTTTATTATAATTACATTTATTCAAGTCCTTGCATTTTCTCTGCATCTCTCCTTCTAAAAAAATATCATCTGAAATAATTGCATCTAAATTATAAATAACCTGACATTTCGACCATTCTTCACACTCCCAATCAGACAAACAGTCTGCTTGCGCAGTTTCTAAATCTCCAGCAGATACTCCAGCTGCTTCTGAATCCATACTTTCTGTAAAATCTTCCAGCTCAATTTTTTCAGTTTCTTTCTCAACTACAGAATTAATAATATCCAAAATAAGAAGAACCGCTACCAATGCTAAAAAGACTAGAAGAACTATTGTTACAATCTCGCTTGCGCCTCTTTTATCCATTTTATATTCCTAATAAAGAGAACAATCTGGATATATAAATTTTTTCACTAAAAACATAAAAAGAGAAAGGAAGGTCATGCATGTTTTTTCCTTCCCTTTTATCCTCTTTTATGATTACTAAAAAACTTTGTATTTTTAAATCATTTCTGTACTGCAAACTATATATCAAAAAGTTTTATGTTAGCAAGACTATTTTACTAAGCTTATTTTGTTAAATCACCTTTGGCATATAGATTTAAGAAAATAAGCAATAAAAAATAGATAACTAGAGGATTTTAACAATAATTCTTCTTTTTCTTGGGCCGTCAAACTCTGCTAGAGCAATTCCCTGCCATCTCCCTAACTGCAGTTTTCCTGCATCAATCGGAACTATTTGCCCAGGCCCTAATAAAGTGGATTTAATATGAGAATCTGCATTACTATCTATTTTATCATGCTCCCAAATCCCTTCTGGAATTTGCTTTTTCAGATATTGCAGAATGTCTCTACAAACAGCTGAATCGTAATTTTCATTCACAATTATCGCGCAGGTTGCATGCGGCACATATACTAAACATGCCCCAATATCTTTATTGCATATTCTTTTCTTATTCTCGTCACATAACTTAGAAACAGCTTCACTAACCTCATTAGTAATATCAATAATCTCTTCTCTTTTCCTGCTTTTAATTGTAAATTCCATAAACTTTTAAATGGAAAAAGATATTTAAATTTATGGAAAATAAAAAAATAAATCTTGTCTGTAAGACAAGAATTGGGAAATACAGAAAAATAACAGAAAAAGCCCTCAATATAGCTAAAACATCGGTAGCTAAAGGAAGAGAAAAAGAAGCTGAAGAGATTATTGAAATGATTGAATGCTACTTATCAGATTCAGAACATTTTGAGAAAAAAGGCCATCTTATTAATGCTTATGGGGCATTAAATTATGCCCATGGCTGGCTTGACTGTGGAGCAAGATTAAAAATATTTAATGTTAAGGACAATAAGTTATTTACTGTTTGATTTACCTTTTTAGTCATCGTTTGGATTAGGATTCTCTACTCCTGCAATAAATGGACGAATATTGTAATCATAAACATATTTAGTGAATTTCCCTGATAAATGTCCTTTTTTACTTAATGGAAGTTCTCTAATCTCTGTCAATAAAAAAACAGTAGGAACTGGTTTTTCACGACCAAAAGAAGATAGTTCACTCGTCGAAACAAACTCTCTTTTAAAAAATTGTTTACATCTAGCCAAATTTCCTTTTCTTAGGTATTTGAGTCTTTTAAAAATAGAATCACCAATTAAATCTTTTTTTAATTTATCAACAAGATCTGTTGTAGGTTTTTCTAAATGAATAACTAAAAATCTCGCATTTCTTTCTGAAGAAAATGCAATAACATATTCTTTTCCATTATATTTCAAATATAGAGTAGATCTCTCTCCCTTAGATGTTCCTCGAGAAATAGACCCACTAGGAAAATTCAACTCAGTTGTCATATAATGCTCTAATTCACTAGCCAAATCTGCATCTTGATACTGCCTTTCCCTAATCTTCATATTACATAAAACAACCAATTTCTATTTAAAAACAATTTCTATTCTCCAACATATATATTAAAAACATTTAAAAATAAAACAATCTTTTTTCTGAAATGGGGAAAAAAGTAGTTGTAATAAGTTTAGGTGGAAGCTTGATTGTTCCAGGAAAACTTAACACAAAATTCTTAGAAGGCTTTAAAAAAATCCTTTTAAAGAACAAGAAAAAGTATAAGTTTGTTGTTGTTTGCGGTGGAGGAAGTACTGCCAGAGCTTATATTAAGGGTCTCGAAAATGTTGAAAAGAAAAAACTTTATTTTCAAAGCTTGTTAGGAATTTCGACAACAAGATTAAACGCAAGATTTATGACTTATTTTTTTGGTAAAGACGCTAATCAAGGAATCCCACATAACATGAAACAAATTAAAGGACTCTTGAGATTTAATAGTGTTGTTTTTTGCGGAGCACTAAGATATGCAAAAAAAGAAACAAGTGACGGAACAGCAGCAAAAATAGCTAATTACTTTAAAACAGATTTTATTAACCTAACAAATGTTTCTGGGTTATATGATAAAAATCCAAAAAAACATAAAACAGCTAAATTTATCCCAGAAATTTCTCATGAAGATTTTCTAAAAATGGCAAAACAGATTGAATTTAAGCCTGGACAGCATTTTGTCCTAGACCAAATTGCAGCAAAGATAATCAAAAAACATAAAATTATAACATACATTCTAGGCCCTGAATTAAAAAATCTAGACTATCTTCTAAACAATAAACATTTTATGGGGACATTAATAAGTTCAGATAAAACTCTAAAATCATGTTCAACTCAATCGCTCGAGCGCCTTTAAATGATAAAAAAAACCTCTATATGGACCCAAGCGTTCACTTACATATTCTGAAATACAAAGCTCTTCTACAGAAGGGAGTGTTAATATTTTCTGAATAATCTTCCCCCCCATTCCAATAGAGAAATGCGTATCTGGATATTCACCAGAGAAATCACATTTAATAAAATAAGCTAAATCTTTCTTTTCGATTTCTACTCTTTCAGATTTAATTTGTTCTCCTTTTAATAATCCCCTTAATTCTTCTGTACTTAATCCAACATATAATTCCTGCTCTTGATTTGCAGTCGAAAATTCAACTTTCATAGTATTATTAAATGTGTAATTCTTTAAAAAATTTTTGGCGCCCTTGCAATCAACAGCGGTTAACCATCTCTTAAACACAAAAAAGAGTTAAATTTTAAAGTAGAATATTCTTAATAAATGCATGATAATCTCTACCAATAACATAAATGAAGCAAGAAAACAGATTCAAACATTTAAAAAAGAAAAAAAACAGGTTATAGTCTTAGCTCAAGGCCAAGAATTCAACAGAAAAATCCTTGAAAACAAAGATGTTGATATTCTTTTATCTCCAGAACTCCATAACAGAAAAGATAAATTAAAACAAAGAGACTCTGGATTAAATGAAATCTTATGCAAGATAGCAAAAAACAACAACATAAAAATAGGAATTGATTTAGAAAAAATAAAAAAAACAAAAGGCAAGGAAAGAGCGATTCTTCTAGCCAGAATTAAGCAAAACATAATGTTATGCAAAAAAGCTAAAACTGATTTGATATTAATCGGAAAGTATGATAAAAAAAATGCTTTCTCCTTTCTCCTGACTTTAGGGGCCTCAACATCTCAGGCAAAAAACACAATACCCGCATAACCTACTTTATTCTCACTTGGCATTATCTCTACAGAAGTATAATAATTCAATAATTTGGCTTTTTTCGCTCCTAATAATTTAGAAGCTTCAATTGTTACAGCAATAGCGCCTGCTCCGCAAATTGTTGTTTTTTCTGCTATTTCCATAAAACCCTTGGTATCAAATTTCAATATCTTATCAATTGCTTCTTTGTCAATATCAATACTCCCAAAAAACCCATAACCAGGACCAGCATGAGTAAAATCAGAACTAGCTATAACTATAATCTTCCTTTTTAATTTTCTAGCTAAATCAACAATTGCTTTAGCTATCTGCTTGCATATTTGTAAATCATAATTTTTTAAAATTATCGGCAGAATCTTAAAATTTTTTTGTGTTACTTGTAAAAACGGCAATTGCACTTCTATTGAATGTTCAAATTCATGAGACTTATCATCATTCTCTACAGCTAATTTATTCAGCATTCCTTTTCCTAATTCCTTATCATTCTCTACTATTCCTAAAGGAGTTTCAAAATCTTCTAAAGAAACAGCTATATCCTTTCCTAAAGCATTATGATTAACTCCAATTATAACATAAGTTCCAGCTTCTGGAAGCAAGGAGTAAACCTCTCCAGCACATTTCCCAGAAAACATATAACCTGCATGAGGTACTATAGCTGCTTTTATACTACTATCTGGCTTTTTCTTCGTATAGTTCTTTATTTCCTCCCCTAATGCAACTTTATCTCTTGGATAAAACTGTCCTGCCACAATTGCTTTCCTCATCTTATTATTTAGTGGAAAAGGTTTTTAATTTTTGCCCACCTTACTAATTATTGTATAAACTATTAAATAGTTACATAAGGTTTATAAAATATCATAAACTCCCTTTTTTAATGGAAATTAAAGAGGTTCTTGAAAGCCTTTCACCTAATGAAAGAAGAATCCTTCCTTATTTGAAAGAGAAAATAGAAGTTATAGAAGAGAAATCTGGCTTAGATAAAATCTCTATTTTAAGAGCTTTAGAATTCTTAAGCAATAAGAAAATTCTTGTCTTAACGCAAAAAACAAAAAAAACAATTAATTTAGACATTAATGGATTGCTCTATAAAAAGAAAGGGCTTCCAGAAAGAAGACTACTTAACCTATTATCAGAAAAAAAGTCCTTGCAATTAGAAGAAGCTAAAAAGCAGTCTAAATTAAATGAGAATGAATTTAAAGCAGCATTAGGAGCTTTAAAGAAAAAAGCCCTGATAAACCTAGTCCATGGAAAGCTTATGCTGCAAGCTAAACCAGAGGAAATTACTAAAAAAACTTTAGAAGAACAATTCCTTGAAACTCTGCCTCTGGCTCCAGAAAAACTTGCTCCTGAACAAAAACTTGCTTTTCAAAATCTGAAAAACAGAAAAAAAATAATAATTGTAGATGAGGAAAAACAGATTCTTATTGGAATAACAGAATTAGGAGAAAAACTGCTGTCAAGTGATTTCAGAGAAATAGAAAAAGACAAGATGATTGAAAAACTCACTCCTGAAATGATTAAAAACAGCTCATGGAAAGGGAAAAAATTCAGAAGATATGACATTACCTCTCCTCTTCCAAAAATTTCTGGTGGTAAGAGGCATTTTGTTAATCAAGCAATAGACTATGCAAGAAAAATATGGACAGAACTTGGCTTTGAAGAAATGTCTGGAAACCTAGTAATGAGCGGATTTTGGAATTTTGATGCTTTATTCACAGCACAAGATCATCCTGTAAGAGAAATGCAGGATACTTTTTTTATAGATAAAACAAGCAGTCTTCCTGATAAAAAGATTGTTCAGGCTGTCAAAAAAGCACATGAAACTGGAACTTCTGGAAGCAAAGGCTGGCAGTATAAATGGCAAGAAGAAGATGCAAAAAAAACCCTCTTAAGAACACATACAACCTGTTTATCAGCTCAAACTCTTGCAAAACTAAACAAGAAAAAAGGAAAATTCTTTGCGATTGGAAAGTGTTTTAGAAATGAGACAGTTGACTGGAGCCATGGTTTTGAGTTCAATCAAACAGAAGGAATTGTAATAGATAAAGATGCTAATTTTAGGCACTTATTAGGATATTTGACAGAATTTTTCAATAAAATGGGTTTTGAAAAAATACGCTTTACTCCAGCATATTTCCCATATACTGAACCAAGTGTAGAAATAAACTGGTGGCATCCTGAGAAAAAAGTATGGCTGGAATTAGGCGGAGCTGGAATCTTCCGTCCAGAACTAACAATTCCCCTATTAGGAGAACATATTCCTGTTCTAGCATGGGGTCCTGGATTTGATAGGGCAATAATGGATTATTATAATATAAAAGATTTAAGAGAGATGTATGAAAATAACTTAACTAAATTAAGAGAAATGAAAATCTGGAGGAAAAATGGAAATAAAAAAAGCACAAGAAAAAGTTAAAAAATTTGACGAAGAAAGAGGCTGGAAAGATTGCTGGGACTTAAAAGATTTATCTCTTAATATAACAGAAGAAGTCGGGGAACTGTGGAATTTAATAAAATGGATTGATGATGAAAAACAAAAAGAGATTGTAGAAAAAAAGAAAGATGAAGTTGAAAATTTTGTTGGTGATACTCTCTTCCTGATACTAAAAATTGCAAATCAAACAGGCGTTGATGCTGAAACTGGCTTCAAAGATGTATTAGAAGAATATGAAAAAAGAATGCCTGCTGAAAAAATGAAAAAAGTTAAGCACGCAAATAAACTAGCAGGAGGCATAGACAATAAAGATGGAGATTAAAAAGAAAACCTGGCCTGAATTGTTTCAGAAAATATTAGAAGGTAAAAAAACAACAGACTTAAGATTAGCTGATTTTGAAATAAAAGAAGGGGATATCTTAGTATTAGAAGAATATAATCCAGAAACAAAAAGCTATACTGGGAGAACCTTAAAAAAGAAGGTAAAAAATTTAAATAAAATAAAATTAAGTGATTTCTACACCTTAGAACAAATAAAGGAGCATGGGCACTGGGTTATAGAGTTAGAATAAAATGGAAATAAGAGAGATAAACCAATTTATAGAAAAAGAAATAAAAAAACTAGAAAAGCATTATAATGATAAAGACGATAAAGAATTAACAATGGCTATGGGTTTTAAAGTAGTTGAAGAACTTGGAGAACTATTTGAAGAACTATTAAAACATAAGGGCTATCAAAGAAAAAGCAAACTTGATAATCTTAATGAAAAAGATTTAAAAAAAGAATTTGCGGATGTGATATTTATAGTTTTGACTATAGCAAAAAGATTTGGTGTAGACATTGAAGAAGCAATTAAAATCAAGATGGAAGAAATGAAAAAAAGAGATTATAGTGAATAAAGATGGCTAATGTAAAATTTTTAAGAAAAGAGTTTGAAAAACATATTAAAATAACAGAAGAAATAAAAGAAAAAATAGCGCTCTTTGGAACACCTTTAGAATCTTTAACAGATAATGAAATTGAAATAGAAATTTTTCCAGACCGTCCTGACTTATTGTCATTGCAAGGCTATCTAAGGGGATTTCTAACATTTTTAGGAAAAAAGAAAACTTCAGAATATAAAGTAAACCCCCCTCAAAAAGATTATTCTGTCAAAATAGATTCAAGTGTAAAGCCTGTTCGCCCTTATACAACATGTGCTATTGTAAGAAATCTGAAGTTTGATGATGAAAAAATCAGGGAAATAGTGGATATACAGGAAAAATTGCACTCAACTTTTGGGAGAAACAGAAAAAAAATTGCAATTGGTATTTATCCATTAGAAAAAATCCAGCTACCAATCATTTATAGAGCAGAAGACCCAGATAAAATCAAATTCATTCCCTTAGAGATGACTAAAGAGATGACTGGCAAGCAAATCCTTTCTCGCCATCCAAAAGGAAGAGGCTATGCTTACTTATTATCTAACAAGAAAAAATATCCTGTTTTCAGAGATGCTGCTGGGAGGGTGCTAAGCATGCCTCCAATAATAAATTCAGAAATGACAGGAAAGATTTCCAATGAAACAAAAGATGTTTTTATTGAGTGTTCTGGACATGACATAGAGGCTCAGAAAAAAACCCTCAATATACTTGTAACAGCACTATCAGATATGGGCGGAGAAATATATGGGATGAGACTTGAGTATGGAAATAAAAAGCTTATTACACCAGACTTAACTCCAGAAAAAACTAAAATTAACATAGAAGAGGCAAATAAGCTTCTTGGCTTGCAGTTAAAAGAGCAGGAAATTAAAGCTCTTCTTTCTAAAATGGGATATTTGTATAGCAAAGGTGTTGCAGAAAGTCCTGCATACAGAACAGACATCCTCCACCCAGTAGATGTTTATGAAGATATTGCAATTGCCTATGGTTATGATAAATTTATCCCTGAAATCCCCCAAATCTCTACTATCGGAAAAGAAAATTCTTTTGAAATTAAAAAAAGAAAAATAGCTGAAATTCTTGTTGGGTTAAGATTATTAGAAGTTTCAACCTATCATCTTACTACAAAAAAAGACATTAAAAAAACAGGACTCAGAAGCAAGGCAACAGAAGTCTTAGAGTCAAAAACAGACTACAATATCTTGCGTTCAAGTTTGCTTGTAAATTCCTTAAAAGTTTTAAGTGAGAACACAGACGCAAAATACCCTCAAAAGACATTTGAACTTGGAAGGGTCTTTAATGAAAATTTAGAAGAGCAAGAAAAACTTTGCATCTCACTATCAGGAGAAACAGATTTCACAGAAATTAAACAAATCCTTGATTACTTAATGAGAATGCTGGATGTTGAATATAAAATAGAACCTGCTGAAAGCCTTTCTTTTATTAAAGGCAGGTGTGGTAAGATTATAGTAAATGAAAAAAACATAGGATTCCTCGGAGAAATCTCGCCCTTTGTAATAAAAAACTGGCATCTTAAAATGCCTGTCTCAAGCATGGAAATCAACATAGAAGAACTTTAATGACTAGGTAAAACCCTAGTAACATAATTTGGAAGTGTTTTTTTCATTAAATCTATTGCCTGTTGTTTTATTTGATTGAAATCATCCATCTGACCAGAGCAAGTTGAATCATCTTCAATATTATTATAATCCCTACCTCTAACTTGGAATTTTAGTTCCAATTGATGCTTGCCTCCATCATCACTCTCTCTCGATGCTATCCAACAACCTGCAGTAACTGTTTCTAATAATCCTCCACCATCATCTGGCCTAGTCTCTTCCACTGCATAAATTACACCAAAATCCCTCACTCTACTAATAGACTCTGATTCTTCATCTTTAAAAGGAAAATATTTTTCAACTCTTGTTTTGATTCTTGAAGGGAGTTTCATAAAAAACAAATAACAAACGTATTTATAAAAACTTATATTATAGAAAATATATCTTCATCCACAATAACCTTTTTCAGATTTTCTTGACTTTTGGTCCCAGTTTCTTCTTAAAACTTCTACTAATTTTAACATTTCTTCTTTTATATCCTTCCACTCTCTTACTATCTTCTTTATGAACTCTGCTTCATCTTTCTCACTATACCTGCAGTCTAGTTCAATGACATCTATTTCAAAGTTCCCTAGTCTGCTATATATTCTCTCTAATATCCTCTTGTCGCTAGGAGTCAGCCCTTTAACTAAAGCAAAGAAAAATATTGGGACATTTGAAGGGTTAAGAAGCATCTCAACAAATCTCAAATAAGCTATAACCTTGTCCATGACTGCTTTTCTTATTTCCCTAAGCAGACAGTCAGTTTCATGCTCTGCTACTTTTTCTGTATCAAACTCTTCATTCAGCTTTTGAAACTCAGGAAGATTATACTTCTTTTTTAGAACTTCATAATCTTTTTTCAAATCTTCTAAAGGAGATTCTTCTGGCATAAAGAGGAATAGAAAAAGGTGGTTTATAAACTTAATTAAGTTTCCTTTTTCTAAGAATTTTTCTTCCAGAATTGTTTGTTCTTACAAAATAAATTCCACTAGACGTTTCAACCTTATAATCCCGCCCATGCCTTATTTTATTCCTACCATATAATTCATCATTCTTAGTAATTGGGGTTGTATTAAAAACAGTTTCTTTAGTAAAAGAAGCTCTTATCCTTTGATCAGCTACTTTAGAAACTTTCTCATCAGAAGTATAGGTAGTTTGTGGACCAGAAACTAAATTACTTAAACACGGCCTTCTAGACTCCCATCTATGACGCTTATTTATATCCACTCCAGCAGCTTGTGCTGAAAGTCCCATGTAACCCTTTTTTGCCATCTTAAACAAGCCTCAGCTGAGATTCGAACTCAGGACCTCTACCTTTTCAGCAAGATATCCAAGTTTCCCTACAGTACCAAGGTAACGCTCTAACCAACTGAGCTACTGAGGCACTAAAACTTTAAAAATTTATATTATTTAAACCTGCTGTCAGTTTTCTCACTCAAAAGTACACAAAAGAGTTTTTAAATACTGATTTCCAGTTTAATTGTTACTTTCTCATAACCTTTTAGGTTGGGTGCCCAAAAAAGAAGTGTAAAAAACAGTGTAAAAATGAGGATACAAAGAATAAGAGACTTTTTCATAAGCAGGTGCTGTAAAGCAAGCTACAAATCAGTAATAACAAACAAAGGAAAGGTAAAACTTTGTTGTGAGGAATGCGGGGAGTGTTGCGGAATTCTAGAAAAAGAGTTTAAAAATATCGACTGTATGTACTAAAAGATTTATAAACTTTAAAGACTTTTTTGGATATGGTTAATCACAAAACAAGAAAAAAAGAGCCCCCTATCGCAGAAAAGTTTAAAAAAGAAGTTAATAAATTAGAGAAAAAAGAGAAAAGATTAGAGGTTTTTATTTTAATTTCAGGAATAATTTCTAGTATCGGGTTTGCTGTTTCTTTGTTTTCTTTAGGAGGGATAAGTGGAGGAGCTATCGGAGCCAGTAGGGAGAATCTTTACGGAATAATTTTTGTTATAGGAATGTTTCTTGCCTGGTCTTTAATAGTAATTTCCTGGCTAAGAAAGAATATGAAAAAAAGAGATAAAGTAGATATTAAAAAACTTCTTAAAGAAACTGAAAGATAATTTTTATTTAGGCAACCAGTCCATATTAACTATATGCCCAGTTAGGCTTCCTATATTATTAAAAGTCCTACTAAGCCAATCCTTATAAAGAGAAACAAACTCACTCATATTCTTCTCTTCTATCAAAGCAAGAGTATTCTGGCTAATTATAAAAAAAGCACCTATACACAGAAACATAATAATAGCTATAATTATTTTCATCTTTCTTTGCCTTCAACTACTTTTATTCCATTTGTGCTGTTTTCTACACTCCAATCCATTTTTACTGCATTTGCAGTAAGAACCTTAAGATTACCCAAAGCCCCTCCAAGCCAAGAAAAATATACTTTTAAACCCTTTTCTATTCCAGAAACTGATTTCCAGTCAATATTATGCTTAGATAAAACCTGAGAACTGGTTGTATAAAAGAACAGCAAAACAACAATAATGACTATTAAAAAAATCTTATGTTTAATATGCCTGACTCTAAGGAAAAAAAATGCCAGAGCAATCAAAACAGTTATTATTACCCAATTCATTTTAACCTCTTTTGTAGAAATATCAAGTTGAATACCTATAAAAAGCTTGTGCTTTATTTATTCTTCAGTTTATTCTTCAGGTTCACTTGCTAAAAAAGCCCACCAAGGTTTCTTAACCCGAATAATCTCACCAGTTTCAGCATCTACCTGGGCTTTTACCTTCATCTTCTTTCTAAATAGCCACAATAATCTTGAATGCCTCTCTGCCTGGAGTTCATAAGTTAACTGGTTTTTCTCACTAATCTCTTTTAATTCAATTGAACAATTATTCTCTTCGCCACAAACTCTCAATCTTAATCTTTCTAATGCTCTTTCAGAAGCAGTATCAGGCATAATCTTTACCTCTGCTTTTATTCCATTACTAAGTTTAGCTTTTAACCTTGTCTGATTTCTTTCTTGGTCCATTTCCTGCTCTAACTCCAGACTTGTATTTACACTTACCTTCTCCATTGTTATTGTGATTATATTTCCAGATCTTCCAGCAGTTATAGTCATTACTCTTCCTGTTTCAGTAGGACATGTAACAACTGCTCCTCTGCAAGTACATCCTTCCATGCACTCACTCTCATTTCTTTTTTGCCATGGAACAAAAGTTATATTTTCTTTGCTTACTCTTGTTTTAGTCTTATTTATGATTGCACCTCCTTTTCCTGTTTGATTTTGTTCTGTTTCATTATCTCCTAAGTCAGCACCATTTCCATTATTAGTTCCATTAGTCACATTTCCATTATTAGTTCCATTAGATTCAGCAATAACTCCTACAACTAACAAAATTCCTACAATAACAAACAACCATTCTTTTCTCATATTGACTAAAAATAACTTACATTTAAAAATCTTTCTATAACTACAATCCTATACTTCCCTTTTTCTTCAGTTTTCTCAACTTAAAAATCCTTCTTATTATAAAGAAAGCTAATACTACAAATACAGCAATAAAAAAGACACTAAAAACAATATCCCTAGTTGATTCACTTAAAATAGCCAACCCTCCAATCTTTGAATCTCCTAAAACAATGTCTTCTTGCACAAAAGCTGAAGAAGTATCAGAAATCGCATTAATCAAAAGATTAACGCTTCCAGCCAAATTTTCAGGGTTATTAAGAATAGTTTCGAACTCTTTATTTGAGCCTGCCAGTATTTTCCTGCTTTCTGATTTTTCTGCTAATCTCTCATTATTCTCTCCAAATAAAACAATTTCTACTCTTACCTCCTGATCAAACCCAGAAAGCTCTGTTAAAGAATAAATAATCTTAACTCCTTCTTTACTTCCCTTTTCTACAGTAATTAAATCTACACTCAACTTTTTTTCAATAATTTCTGCACTAAAATTAACTGACTCATTAGATTCTTGGCATACTACCTCTAGTTCTAAATTATATGAACCTGCCCCTAATGCTTTAGGAATATTTAAAGTGAAAATAAAATCATATTCTTCACCTGCACTTAGCCCCTTTATTCCTTCTGATATTATCCACCCTTCATTTTCTCCTTTTCCTTTTGCCTTGCAATCATTTAAAAATATTTTCCCAATATTTTTAACTCCTAAGACTAATTTTTTACTCTCACCGGGGTCTACAATTAAGTTTGAAATTTGGCTAAGCTCTAATTTTCCTAAACTTAAAACTACAGAACCTCCTCCACCGCCTCCTCCGCCTGAAGGCGGACTAGGAATTGAGGTAGTAACAGAAAAACTAGAACTAGTATAATTAGAACTGCCAGCTGAATCATTTACAAAAAGATTCAAAACATAGTTCCCATCTGAAGAAACATCAAAAACAATATTTGTGCAGTTTACTATACTAGTATTTGCAATCACAATTCCACCAGTAGCCCACTCAACATTATACCAGCAACTTTCTAAATTAGTATCAGAAACACTGAAGGTCAATGGAATTCCTGTTCTGCTTGATTTACTCCCAAAAGGTTCACTTATGCTTAAATCAGGATTTGTTGTATCAACATAAAATGTCTTATTTCCATTAAATACAGAATTTCCTAAAGAATCATTACATCTAATATTCCAAAGATGAGTGCCTTCTTCTAAATCAAGATTAAAACTATTCACAATTCCACTAATAACATTTGTATCTGTCTGATTTAATCCAAAACTGCCTGTAAAATTCCCCCACAATTCACAACTATCTAAATCAATATCTGTTGGAGTGTAATCAAACTCAATATTATTATACCTTAAATAAACATTTATAGGAGAATGCAAAACAATTGTTGGAGCACCTACCTGAACTGAAAAATTTGAACTGGACTCTGACGCTAATCCGTAACTATCATTTACATAAATATTCAGAATATAAGAGCCATCTCCAGGAACATCAAAAGTTGTATTTACACAGTTATTTATTGTAATATTATTTCCATTATTAATACTATACCAGCAACTGTCTATATTGCTTTCAGCATCAGAAACAGAAAAATTCAATTCAATAGACTCATTATTTCCGTAATTTGCTCCATCTTGGGGTAAAACAAGACTCATAGATGGTGCAGTATTAGCAGTATGATAAGTTATATTAAGATAAGGCCATACACTATTATTAAAATACTCTTTAGTATGAAAAAAATCTGCATTTCCAGAGTCTATAGTCCATAAGATTATAGAAACTAACTCATTACTAGAAGCATACTCTGTCTTAATCATATTAGTGACATTCCAACACTGCCATGTATCATCTAAACTTCCATCATTAGACAAATTTGTCTCTGCTGTTGTATTGCAGTTGCTTGCATTTAAATACTCATTTTCAGTTCCGCAAGGCTGGTTGTTCCAGGTTACTTCACAAGCAGGACTTCCATCTGTCCCACCATCTCCTTCACACCAAGAATCATCATAAACATGATTAGCAAGAAGTATATTGCTTCCCTGATCATCATACATAAATAAACATAAGCTTGCATTGTCAATTACCTGGCCAGAAGGAATTTCAGATATATTAAATTTCAAATAAGCTCTCTGCCAGGTTAGTTTCTGAACTTTAAGATAATCTTTATCTCCATGATTTCTATTTGGAGTTGATTTATCAACATAAACATCCTCACCATTTCCACTCCCGCCAATTTTTACTGTTGGGTCTACTGTCACAATAAGCCCATCTGAAAAAGTGCTAGACCCTCTTGTAACTCCAATAGCCAACATCCTTATCCCACTTACCCCTATAATCTCTCCATCTCCTAAATAAAAGTCAGTTATGTTAAAACCATTTGCCAACAAATCAGTATAATCAAAAATATAATCATCCTCAAACTTAACATAAGGCATTAAAGAATCAAAATCTCCTGTTTTAAAAGCATCTTCTGTATATTTTGTTCCATTAAACCATATACCCTCTTCTGCTCCGACAGTCTGAATGTACCAGAATTTTGCATTGAGTATATCCTCCCCAAGATTATTCACAAGAATATTCTTAATTTTCATTGGCTGATCAGGATAAAAATGAAATTCCTGTGTCCAATTAAAATCTGCTCTGTTATTCCAAGCCTTAAAAGTATACTCATTTGTTGACATATCCAGCTCCTGAGTCCATGTCCAGGTAAAATTTAAAGTACTATATTTTTGATTTGCTCCTAAAATACTACCTGTAATTCCAAATCCAAATTTTGTAATAATATTGCCATCCACATCATATAATTCTATATAAGCTCTCTGAGAATCACTGCTTGTTTTGTAAATAAGCCCATCCCAGTTTCTAAAACAATTACTCCCGCAAACACCATAACTAATTGGCTCATACTCTGTTCCATTATTATAATTAATTACAGCATTATAAATTTCCAGATTATAATTTCCCCCTCCCTTATCAATTTTATTCCAATAAACACCCCTTTCTACATACCCTATATCCTGAGTAGTATAAACAGCATAACCAGTAATGCCAATAAAATCTACCTTTAACCTGAGAATAATTAAAGTTAAAAACAACCCAATAACCATAATTCCAAATATTAAATACCTAATTGCAACTCTTTTTTCCATTACTTAAGAAACGAAAATATCATTTAAATAATTATTGTTATTAAACGATATGTTTAAATATTCTTTATAATTGAAATAATTATAATGAAAAAAAGACTGATAGCTGTCTGCATAATTTTACTAGCCCTTTTATCACTTGTTATGGCCCAAGAGAATAAAATAGAAATATCAACAACAAAAGAAAGTTTTTCAGCAGGCGAAAGTCTAACATTCAAAGTTTCACTTTATGATGCTCAAAATAATCCAATTGATGCAAATGTTGTTGTCATAATTGAAGATGCAGAAAAAAGAACAAGAATAGAAAGGACAATTCAGTCAAATAAACTAATTGATATAAATCTAGGAGAAAAAGCAAAACACGGCTACTGGACAATAACAGCCAGATATGAAGATGCAGAGGTAACAGAATTTTTTACAATAGAAATGAATGAAGAAGTGAGATTTGAAATACAAGGAGACAAACTTATTGTAAAAAACATAGGAAATGCCAGATATACAAAAACTATCCAGATTATTATTGGCGAGACTCTCGGAACTAAAAAAATAGACCTTGAAGTAGGAGAAGAAACAAGCTTTAGATTAATTGCCCCTGATGGAACTTACAATATCAAAGTAACTGACGGCAAAACAACCATAACAAGAAGCAGTGTTGCACTAACTGGAAATGTTATAGGAATTTTAGATGAAAAACTGACTACAGGAGGAAGCCCTGTAACAGGAGGACTGCGCCCAAAAGAAGGAGACGAGTCTTTCTATTCAACTATCAGAAACCAAAAATTTGTGTATGTTTTCTTACTGGTTGTAGTGGGAACAGCTGTCCTTTTAGCTATTGAAAGAAGATACAAGAAAAGAGTTTAATCAATCAAAATCATCTCTTAAACCAGCTTTATGCCTTATCAACTTATCCATTAAATTACGATATTGTTTACCAACTATCGACCATGTATTAGTACACCCAAAATCCGAGGCAATAAATTCTAGTTCATTAAAATCATCTTCAGATAAACTTATCACATGTTGAACTCTATCTGCAATTGCTTTTGAATCACTAAAAGGGACTAAAAGCCCTATGCCTTGTTTTTCCATATCTCTAAAAAAAGGAGATTCTGTAGCAATTGTTATCCTACTACTTCCAATCCAATAAGCTCCAGGACCACTAGAAATTTGATCTTTTCCCAAATTAGCAATAATCCCGCAATCACTCATCTTCATAACTCTTAACAATTCATCATCCGAAAGGTGAACATTTAGAAATACTAAATTTGCTCCTCTTATATTCCCCAACGTTTTTCCATAAAGATCTGTAATTTTCTCTTTTCTACTATCATCCCTGGTGATAATTGCTCCTCGAATATTCTTTTTGGTTTTAGCCAAAGCAATTAATTCATCTCTATATTTTTCACCTTCTCTAGCCAATACCTCTTGATGAGTTCCCCCAGCAATTAAACCAACTAAAGCATCTCCATTAATTTTTCCTAAAACAATATCCAATCCTTCAATCACAAATTCCAAACCCTTTGCTCTAGATATATACCCTATAGAAGTAAAAAGTTTTTTGTCTTCTCCTTTTTCAGTAACAAAATCATATTCTCTTTTTAGTTCACTTCTTTTTTTAAGAATATTGATTTTAGGTATCCCATGGGCTATATGAATTAATTTTCCCCGAGAAACACCAAATTTGGGGCCATACAAATTTTCATCCATCAATATATCTAAAACTGAATTTGTTAAACAAGCAAATTTATCACATTTTTCTAAAATATTCTTTAAAACATTCCTTTTGTGAATAAAATCTTCTCTCTTGCTATCATAAAGAACAGTATGTCCTACACCAAAAACAGCAACTTTCCCCTCATTTAATATTTCCAAAAATCTTGTAGCATTATCTTGTCTATCATCTTCTCCAAAAATTCCATTTTCATGATTCATAAAACACCCCAAATCTCCTCCTTGACTCCTTAACTCCTTAGCATAATCAACTATAAATCCGGCACCAGCATCATATGAAATAGGACAATCTTGCTTTATCTCTGGCCCTATATGCAAACGATGATTTATAGCATAGGATGTGCATCCTAATTTCCTCACTATTGGTAACGCTATCCAGTTATTTGAATCAAGATTTTCCATCATGTCTTTCGCAAAACTGGCAATCCCACATCTTCTTGGAGGAAAAGTACTTACATTTATATAATAAAATTTATCTGTTTCCATTTTCTACTAATAATCAAACCCAGACATAAAATCCAGTTTTTATATTAGTCTTCATAAAAACAGCTTTATAAATTTTTCCCAGAAAAGTCTTTTTCAAGGGGTAACAAGAAAAAAGTATATACTTCTAAAAAATATGCCAATAAACTAAAAATCCTACAAAACCATAAAATATATCCATTATTTGATTTGTTCTGTTTTCACGAAATTCTTTTTTAATAACCTTCTTGAAAACTCCTGGCTCTATAATCTCCCACAACATAAAAACAGATAGTGAAGCAAATACAGAAGTTATAAACAGCAATCCTATTTTCTTTAATATCAAGCCAACCACCACCCCAAAAATAAAATGCCCGACAGACCATCCGTCAAAATATGATCTGTTTTTAATAATTTCCTCTAAAAGTTTTCTTGTCCTCTCTTTCATTTTCCTTTTTCCTCTTTTTTATGATTATTAATTAACATAAGTCGTCGGAGTTTAATTAATTTTCTATTTCTTAATTATTTCTTCACACTTGTTGATAAAGTCATAAGCATTTTTTTTTATTTTTTCTGCAATAGATTTTGTTGTTTGTTTTGTTATGCTATATTGAGCAATTTCTCTTTTATGTTTCGCATCAGATAGCTTTTCAATTTCTTCTTTGTGGAACATCGCTGATTTGAGTAATATTAAGATATCTTCATCTAAAATTTTCTTTTTAACAAAAAATTCTTCTAAAACACATAAAGTTGCTGTATGGTTCTTACTTCTGTAACCTATTTTAGCTAATAGTGAGATTGCAGCAGTATACATTGCATAATATCCTGTGATAACAACCCATTCATTTGAATCATAATCTTTTGGGGTTTTAAGTAAATCTCTTGCCTTTTCGTTATCGTTTAATTCAGAAAGAATGCTCATTGTTATAAGGTTCTGTCTAGCTTTTTGTAAGAATTTATTTGCTAGATTCTTATATGAATTATCTTTTGAAAGTTTCCCTTGCTTGATATACCAATTAACTGCTCGCATCTTTATACATCCAATAATAAAATGAATCTCCTCCCTTAAATACTATTCCATACAATTTTAAATCGTTCCATAGCTCAGGATTATCTTTTTTAATATTAGAGAATTCATATATTGGCAAAACTACTGGAGAAAAATTAATCCCGTATTTATGCTCTAATGATTTGATAAAATTGTTTACCTCTTTTTCTTTAGAAGGAATACAAGTAACCATCAAATCAACATCACTTTCTTTAGTTTCAGTTCCTTTTGAATAACTTCCAAATAAAATTACACTCCATGAAAAAGGATAATTTTCTATTTCTTGAATTGCTTTATAGATTGGTCTATGTTTTCTTATGAAATTGACCTCTCTTTGAAGTATATATCTATTAAAACCTAAACTATATGAATATAGACTATTTGTGTCAAGAGAATAAATGAGAGTTTTTCCTTTTTGCTTTTCAACAACAATCTTCTTTTCAGTTAGGGATTTTAATGCAGAATTGACTCTTTCATAAGAATAATCTATCCTTTCTTGAATTTCTTTTATAGTCATTTCTTTAGCTTCTGGAAAGAAAGAGGCAATTATAGTTCCTTCTAAATGAGAAATTTCTAAGTTTCCAAAAATTGCACGAAAACCTTCTTCTTGTTTTCTTTCTAATTTTACCATTTTCCATCTATTGATTTATCTATAATATTATTGATTTATCAGTATTTAAAGATTTCTATTTGAGAAAATTTTCTAGAACTATTCTGAGTAAGAATTTATTTATTTTTTTCTCCAGGCGTAATAGAATAATGGTGCATAGAATATAAGTGCTTCTATTAATAGTTGTAAATCTTTATCAACCATCATAATTCTTATAGATAAAATAGCTGTTAAACCTGTTGTAATTTTTGCAAATACCTTCATCTTTTTATTATTTGGTTTCTTAACCCAAGCATAATAAATTAAAGGCAAATAAAACAGAATAATAAAAATGCCTATCAATAAAGCATTCATTCCTTTTGTAATTCCTTCAGTAAAAACTGCTGGAATGAATATAACTAAAACTATCAAAAGCGGGATAATGATTATTGAATTAATCTTTGCCCAAATATTCATAAGTTTTTCCATATTTATTTTAGTAAAATGTTATTTAAACAGTCAATCATTCAAATCCCCGCGAGGGGGTGGTGAGGAATTAGTGCTATGCCCTATTCTTATTAGGTTGGCTTATAAAGCCCGCCTACGAGCACAAATTAAATTATAAATGCTCCTGCCGGGATTTGAACCCGGGTCACGGGCGTTCTCCTTAGAGTGCAAAAACACTCACCTTCTGGTTTTCGCCAGAGATTACAGTTGTCCAAGCAGACAGAGTTATCCTTTCATCAAGTAAACTCCCTGTTCGAGAGGCCCGTATGCTTGGCCACTACACTACAGGAGCATACTCCTGTAAAAGCATCACTATTTTTAAAACTTATGAAATTAAGAAAAATTCAAATAGAAATAAAACTCCTTTTTAAGAACCTTATTTCTTATAAACCTTATATCCTTTTCGAACCTTTTCATTTACCCTTATTCCTATTTCGTCGCCTTTTTTTGCTTTTTTCACGACCTCTCTGTTTATCTGCATACTGTCTACTTCTTGCTCAAAATCTGTATCTCCCCCTTTGATGTGTATAGTGTCCCCTACTTTCAGTGCTCCTTTAAGTTTTATAGCAGCTGCTTGCACATGGTCAAAATAGTTCGAAACAACTCCAATTTCCTTTTCTGCCATGAATTATATAAGAAAAAAGAGTATATAAAATTATTGATAACCCCTTCCAGCTTCGAATCCTAAAAATAGCCCCGCCAGGATTCGAACCTGGGTCCTTTGGCCCAGAACCAAAGATGCTTGACCACTACACTACAGGGCTATATAAAAAATAAACAAACTCAATATAAAAATCTTTAGAATTCCATCTCAATCCTTAATTCAAGAAGAGCATTAATATACCTTCCTATCATTCTTAAATGATGATAGATTTCTTTTTCATCTTCATTTGCTTTTTTATACATCTCTGGAATTCTGAAATAACTCCTGCTGTCAATTTCTGCTATTTTCTTAATCTTACTTTTCTCAAACTTATAAAAGAGATCATAAAAAACATCCATTTGTTCTTTAACAGATTTTGCCAGGTCTTTTATATTCTTTAACTTAGATTTAGGAAAATCCTGAACAAGATGATGGGAGATATGCTTAAATTCATCTCCTAACATCTCCAAAATATAAAGTGTAGCAAATAAGAGTTCTGACTTCCTGGGTTCTTTATTTGCTGTTTTATTTAATATTCTGACACAATAATCATGGAACTTATCTAGATTTACATCCACATCATGAATCTGTATTAATAACTTAGGGTTGCCGGTTTCAATAGCCTCTAAAGTTTCTTCTGACATTTCCTGAAGAAGGAGAAATATTTTTCTCAGAGAATTGTCAAACTGCTTGCTAGTCAGTTCTCCCATTTCTCTAACAATGATAAAATCTTTTCCATGGTCAACTATCTCATAACCAATAAATCTTGTTACAAATCCCTGCAATACTCCTAGTATTGTCTTTTTCTCTCTTGCTTTTCCATATCTCTGGTCTAATCTATGGACAGTAAGAAATTTATAAGGACTATCTAACTTAATATCTTTAGGAAATTTAACTAGAAGTTCGTCATAACCCTCTCTATAAACAGCCATAAAATGCTTCCATATTGTTGGAATATCCATTCCGGCAATATTAAACTCTGCCCTCTTACTCTCTCCATTTTTCTCTGTTGTAATAAATAACCCGTTTTCCCTTTCAACTAAATCTATCTCACTGCCTGCTTTCAAGTTAAATTTCTTCACCCAATCAGAAGGAAGAGTTATAGTCAGAGTATTATGCCCTTGCTTGATGATTTTCCTTTTCATTTTAAAATGTTTTAAAACATACCCACTATATTAAATAATAAAGAACCAATATATATAAATCTTTTCTCAATATACTCAATAGTGAAAATATATATGTATATATTCCCATGGGATAAATATCTGAAATAAGAAGTATATTGGAAAAAATTAAATTGATTTTTATAGCAATCTTCTTATGGAAATACAAAAATATCTTATAAAGGTTGATTATTTTTGTCCAGCTGTCCAAACAGGAGGGAAGTGGTTTGTTCTTGAAACAAAATCTCAACCAAGATTAGGGATAATTGATAACTCAATTCTTCCACCTCATAATTGTGGAAGAGACAGTTATAGTGAAGCTTGCGAAAATGACCCTCATTGCACTTCCCAGACAATCCTAGAAGTTATGCCTTATTCTACTGAAGAAGCAGAAAGAGTTCATACAACTAAAAGTAATTTAGTTGAAAAATTGAGCGCTGTATAAAAAAATGGAAAAAATATTTGTAAATCCAGATAAATTTAAAGCAAAAGATTTCATAAATTTATTTAAAAAAATAAAAAGTAAAGAAATTTACGCAAATGAAAAGTATGAACTACAACATAAAAAGAAAAAATGGGATGAAGAAGGACAAGGGCATGTAGAGTTTTATTCTTATTTAACAGAAAGTGTATCAGTATCGTTAAAAGGAAAATCCAGACTTGAATATGAGATAGAAAAAGAGTGGGAATTCTATTATGATGGGAATGAATCAAGAACAAAAACCTCTGGAGTAATAAAGTTTTACGACAACGAACTATTAGCCCAAGAAATAATTGAAAATATAAAAAAACAAGCTGCATAAAGTGACACGAAAAATGAGCATAGAAGAATTTACTGCTTTAGAAGAAGAAAAAATAAGTGGAAAGGCATTAGTGATTCAGGGACTTATTAACGATAGCCGTTCAGTTGAAAGACTAACTGACATAGTCTGCGGAAAATGTGGGAAAAAAGAAGTTCATTGCGGTTATATTGATAAATATGAATCAAAATATCAGGCTGATTATTACCACAATTTCTGGCATATTTGTTTAAACTGCTTAGAGGTTCAGCATCAGGCAGCAATGACAGGATACGGACAAGAGCAAGAAGATGATTTAGAATGTCCTTTCTGTGGATATGACTGGACATCTGATTTAAATAAAAGAACTTGAAACACTATTCCTCCTTATTTTATCATTAGTTTATATATTAATAGAGAAAAATATTGACGAAGATTAAGTTTATCTGATGACTAAAAAGCTTATGACCAAACCCAGACAAATCAAGATCATAGGAAAAGAAAAATCTTTAGATGAAGTAATAGAGGGAGTAATAGTTCTAGATGAAATAATTGAAAAAAATAAGCATAATTACAGACAAGCCTGGAAGACCTGGCTTCCAACTAATAAAGGAAAAGATAGGTTAGGGAGAATGGCCTATGTTCCAGTAGTTTGTATGAGAAAAGCTTATTCAGAGATAGCTGAACAAAACAGTAAAGAACCTTATTTTATATTTATACTAAACCAAGGAAGGGATGAAAGACCAAAAAGCGCAAAAAAACACTCAAAAAAAGCAAAGAAGAAAAGCCACTGTAAACTATGCAAAAACATCCTAAAGAAGGGTATGATCATCTCAGAAATAGATGATTATTATTTAACACCAAACGGATACCCTTACCATAACTGTGCTTCACTCTTAATCCACAAATCAAAAAAAAGAGATCAAAAAAGTGAAATAAGGCCTGAAGAAATAGCTACTTGGATAAAAACATCCATACTCCTCAACCAATATTTATTTTATAATTCCCTGCATGCAGGAGCTTCAATAATTGAACATCAACATATACAAATGGTGGACCCTATGGAAATGAAGATGGACCATAAAATAATCTCTTACCCTATATTTGAAGATTCAATAGTAAAAAGACAAAGAGTAAACGAGAAAAGTGATGTATTTAGATTAACAAATTATCCTGTAGATGCTCTTGTTTTTACAGGAAGAGATTCCCCCCATAAAGCAGTATATGCAACAAGAATATTAAGGGGCATGAATGCTGCCTATAATATATTAGTAAATAAAGATGAGGTGCTAGTAGTAGGAAGAAACAAAAACCCAGACAGAGAAACCTCAATATGCATGAGAAGAAAAGTAGGAGGTTATGAAATAACAGGAGTAGCACTTTTAGGGGATATTGAAGAGAGATTCGGAAAAACTCAAATAAAAATACATGGGGCTAAACTTTTCTCAAACATGTCATATGACATTGTTAGGAAGAACATAGCTGGGGCAACAATCCCGCTTGATTCTGTAGCCAAACATTTTTAACTACTGTTCCGCACTATTAATGGAATAAAAGAAAAAATCATCTAAAATGAAAGCTTTAATCTTGGCTGCAGGTTTTGGAACCCGCCTTTACCCCTTAACAAAAAACACCCCGAAAGCATTAGTTGATATAAACAATAAGCCATTAATTGAATATGTAATCAAACAACTAGAAGAAATTGAAGATACGGACAAGATTTACATTCTAAGCAATAACAAATTCTATGCGGATTTTCTTGAATGGCTGGATAAATATAAAGAAAAATCAAAAATAAAAATACTAAATAATGGTGTGAATGAAGATTACGGGAAAAAGGGGGCTATTGATGATTTTAAATTTTCTCTAAGTTTTATTGAGCAAGAAGATATTTTTCTTATAGCATCAGATAATATATCTGAATTCAACTTACAATCACTTGTTAATTTGTCCAAACATAAAAATTCGAGTACTGTAGCATTAAAAACAACTGAAGATAAAGAAGTAATTAAAAGATGCAACCATATACTTTTAAATCATGAAGGGAAGATTATTTTTTACGAAGAAAAACCAAAAGAACCTAAAAGCAATATTTTTTCTACTGCTTGCTATTTCTTAAAAAAAGAAGACGTAAAAAAAATAAAAAACCATGAGTTTCAAAATACAGATAATTTTGGAGAAATCATTACATTCTTACATAAACAGAGTGATGTTTATGGAAAACTATTTGAGAATTTTTGGGCAGATATTGGCTCAATAGAAGAGCTAGAAAAAGTTAGAGAATATTTCAAATATAAAAAAATTCCTTAAAAATACGCTTTTTAGAATTTTATTCAGAAATCAATACTCCATCTCGATTCTTAATTCCATTAAACAAAATATAAATTTACTTATCTGCATCAAGTGCCCTCTTATGCTCTGAACATCTTTATTTTTAGATTCTTTCCATTTAAAATGGTTATTATAAATTTTAAAATCATTTTTTCCGAATTTAATTGCCATTTCTATGTCAAATTTATAAAATAAGTGATAATACATTTCAAAATGCTCTTTGATAGTCTCTGCAAAAGAATAAATCTCATCCACATTCTTTTTTGATCTTGCTAAATGCCTCCCTATATATTTAAACTCATCACTCAATAATTCCAATAAGAACAGAGTAGAAAACATAGCTGGCTTATTTTCTTGAAAACTAGAATCCTTTATTTTGTTATTAATCCTACAGCAATAGTCTATAAATCTATCTACATTAACATCCATTGCATGAATTGTCTTGCAAATATTTATATCACCTATTGTATTATTCTTTATAAGAGCAATTATTTTGTCAAATAATTCCAATATTAATAAAAATATTCTCCTCAAAGAATTATCAAATTCCTTGCTTGTTAATTCCCCCATTTCTTTTGTAGTGCAATAGCCTTCACCATGGTCTATAATTTCCATCCCAATAAATCTATTTATTAACTCACTAATCATATCAAAAGCTGGTTTTTTAAGGGGCTTTTCTCCTAATTTTGTATAATCAAACTGAGAAGCATAATAATCATAAGCACCTTCATAGGATTTCTTACTTGGATTATAAACTAACTTAATTTCACTATAACCTTCTCTATAAGCAGATTGGAAAAATCTCCATAACATAGGAACACTTAACTCACTAATATCAATTTTTGTGCTTCTTAGTTCATTATGTTGATGCCCATTAACAATCAAAGAACCAGAATCTTCATAAACATCTAATTCATCTCCTGCATGAATATTTAATTTCTTAACCCAGTCACTAGGCAAGGTCATTGTTAAAGTATTATACCCTTGTTTTATTATTTTTCTTTTCATCTTATCAATTATCTAAAAATAAAAAGAAAAGATATATTTAAAGCTTTTCTAATATATAGAATAGGGAAAATATGGTTATATATATTAGAAAAGGAAGGTTGTGTATTCTTCTATCTAAAAATACCCTTCTTTTTCTTAATATATTTAATATTCACAAAATATCCTCCCAATTCTAAAATATCTGGAATAAAAAGTATATCGGAAAAAAATAAATCCTTCTCTGAATTATATACTTTATGATAAAAAAATTAGTTAAAAAGATTATGTACGGGATGATCGGGACTGCAATAGCACTAAATGCAGGATGTTCAACCCAGGTTCAAGAACCTATAATTAAACCTTTTATTGAATCTTGTGTAGATCTTCAAGGGAGTATCTCTTCAGGTAAAATCAAAAATATACCAGAAGAAATGAGATTTACTCCGATACATAAGGATGACGCTTATGCAAATCCAGAGAACAATGCCCCTATAAAAAACAGCACAGTGAGGATCCCTCCGCTCATTGAACTAAGATTCTTAAAGGCAGGTTTAGAAACAAAAATAAATGATGATTCTTATTTGGATATTTATGGAGACTTAAGTTTGAATCTTAGTAACTTTATCCGCTTTGGAAAAGTGTACAAAAGAAACTATACAAACGCCCCTGGAACAGATAAAAGAGGATATGGAGCTGCATTAACATATCTAACTCCAAAGTATGGTCCTCTGTTCATCCCAGGAATTAAAGCAGAGTTACATATCCAAACAAAAGAAGATTTTAATTTTATTATAGGTGGGGGATACAGAAGATATGATTTAGAAATAGAAAGAGGATGGGATAGGTATAATAGGTTAGAGAGATATAAAGATAGTAGCCTAGCCAAAATAGACGAAAAAAGCATTTATATTGGATTTGAAACAGAAGATAAAAAATCAGAGAAATGGCATAGTATAATTAAATTAGGAGTTAACTTTAATGATTATAAAACCAAGGGTGAAGAAACAAAAATAGACTCAAAACCTTCTTTTTTTATAAGCGGAGGAATAATCCACCGTTTTTAAGATGGAGGCACTAGAAACGAAAATAAATCAAACCAAATTAAAAGAAGATTTTTTTTCAAATAAAAGCTTACTGAAAAATAGTCTGTTTTTAGAGCATCCTAAAAATAATAAAAATTATAGCCCTATCCAGGAAAAAGATTATTGGGAATTTCCAGTAATCCTAACGCTAATAGGAATAATAAGCTATTCCTTAGAATTCTATGGAATAGGATCATTAGGTCTAGCAGGGGCAGGGATAATATTCTTATCCAATCTTTATTATAGTCCAAAAAATAAAAAGAATTGAATCTAAACATTTAAAAACACATTCTTTTTCTGTTTTCTATGAAACGCTCAAGCAGGAGATGGAAGAAAAAACGCCAGATGAGATGGAAATGGCAGAGAAAAAGATTAAGAAAAGAAAAGAAGAAAAGAAAGCTTCATAGAAAAAGAAGCAAATAAACTAATTCTAACTGAAAGTATATTTCAGACAATAGCAATATTTATAAGACAAATTTATTTGATTTTTAAATAAAAAAGAAAAATGGCGAACAATACTATATGGACTGAAAAATATCGTCCTAAAAACTTTGAAGGAGTTCTTGGACAAGATGAAATCATCAAAAGGGTTCAAAATCTGACAAAAAGTTTAAATATCCCTCATTTACTGTTTGCAGGGCCAGCAGGAACTGGCAAGAGCAGTCTTGCATTGGTTATAGTTAAAGAATTATTTGGCAAAAATTGGAGGGAAAATTATCTTGAACTAAATGCTTCTGACACTAGAGGAATAGATGTGGTGAGACAAGAAGTTAAGAATTTTGCAAGAACAAAATCACTTGGAGAAGTGCCTTTTAAAGTCATTTTTTTAGATGAAGCAGATGCTTTAACAAGAGAGGCTCAACAAGCTCTAAGAAGAACAATGGAAAACTTCACCTCTACTTGTAGATTTGTCTTATCCTGCAATTATAGCAGCAAGATTATAGACCCTATACAAAGCAGATGCGCTATTTTTCGTTTTAAACTTCTAGAAAGAAAAGATATTTTCAGAAAAATAAAAGAAATTGCAGAAAAAGAATCTTTATCTATAAGTGAGCCTGCAATGATTGCTTTACACGAAGCAAGTGAAGGAGACTGCAGGAGAGTTATTAATCTCTTACAAGCAACTTCTTCAATCTCTCCAAGCATAACTGAAGAACTTGTGAATACAATTATCTCCTCAGCTAAACCAGCAGATGTTAAAATAGCTTTAGAATATGCTCTTAGCGGAGATTTTATCAAAGCAAGAGAAAAATTATTAGATATAATGCTAAAAGAATCTATTTCTGGCCAAGATGCAATTAAAGCAATACAAAAAGAAATCTGGAACCTTCCAGTTGAAAACTCATTAAAAGTCAAGCTAGTAGAAAAAACAGGAGACATAGAATTCCGTTTAGTTGAAGGCAGTGATGAATTTATACAATTAGAAAGCCTGTTGGCGAGTTTTGTCCTTGCTGGACAAGGGAAGGTTTAAAGGTATTTCTTAAACCAATTTAAAGATAAATCAAAGACATCCTGAATCATGTCAAGCTTATGACTCCCACCTTTAATAACTTCCAGTTTAGCATCTCTTAAGTATTGTAGAGCTTCTTTAGACTCTTCAAGAGGGACAACATCATCTTTATCTCCGTGCAAAATTAAAACAGAACATTTTACTCTGGACAATAACTTTTTTTGATTGATTTTTAATCTTTCTTCAAAATATTTTTTAGGAATTTTAAAATCTCTTCCATCTTTCTTTTTAATAACATATCCTTTTTCTTCTAATTCTTCTTTACTTAATTTTTCTTGAACTACTACCTCTTCTAACTTATCTTTTCCAGCTGTAACAGGTGCCCATAAGACTATAGCCTTAACATCTTCATTATAAACTAAAAGCGAAACTAATCCCCCTAAACTCTCTCCTTGTATCCCAATATCTTTATATCCCCTTTCCTTAACAAATTCTATTGCTGATTTTAAATCATCAACCTGGTTCTCAACAGTAATTTCATCGTTTTCACTCTCCCCACTTCCAGAAAAATCAAACCTTAAAGCAGAAATTCCATTTTTAGCATAAATATCTGCTATTGCAATCAGCCTCTTCCTATCTTTATTTGCGCAAAATCCATGGCAGATAACAATCACCTTCTTGTTTTCTTTTTCAGGCAAATGCAAAACTCCAACTAACTTCTTCTCTTTTGGATTCTTAAACTCAATTTTTTCTCTCATCGTTTCAAAAACTCTCTCACACCTTTTAAATCTAAGGTATTAATTATATCTTTTTTCTCAGCCCATCCTCTCCTTGCTACAGCTATCCCTAATTCCATTTGTTGAAACTGTTCTGTTGCATGAGCATCTGTTCCAATAACTAATTTACAGCCCTTGCTTACCACCTCTCTTACATGATTATCATTTAAATCCAGCCTGTCAATAGAAGCATTTATTTCTAGAGCAATATTATTTTGTTTAGCTTTATTGTAAATCTTCTCTAAATCTAAGTTAAACGGCTTTCTCTTTTGAATAAGTCTTCCAGTTGGATGCGCAAGAATATTTACAAAAGGATTGTCTAGTGCTTTCAGAATTCTATCTGTTTGCTTTTTTTCAGGAAACTTAAATCCAGAATGAACTGCTGCTATAACAACATCTAACTTTCTTAACACACCATCATTTAAAGCCAAACTTCCATCCCCTCTTACATCTACCTCTACCCCTTTTAAAATCTCAATTCCATTAATTTTTTTATTTATCTTATCAATCTCTTTTATTTGTTTTTCAAGTTGTTTTTCATTTGCTCTTTGTAGCATTTTTCCATAATGGCCATGGTCTGTTATTGCAATATATTTTAAACCAAAAGATTTAGCAGCTTTTGCCATCTCTTCTATTGTATTTTTTCCATCAGAAAGTTTAGTATGCATATGCAAATCTCCTTTTATGTTACCATAACTAATAATTTTTGGCAGATTTTTCTTTAAAGCAGCTTCTATTTCATCTTTCTCATTTCTCAATTCAGGTTCAATATAAGGCATTCCTAACTTATTATAAACCTCTTTTTCAGTCTTGCCAGCAACCTGCTTCTTTCCTTTAAATAAACCATACTCACTCAACTTCAAACCTTTTTTTATAGCAATCTTCCTTAAATGGATATTATGTGTTTTATTACCAGTAAAATACTGTAAAGCACTCCCAAAAGATTCTGGCTTTATAATTCTTAAATCAACCTGGACATTATCTTTTGTAATAATAACAGCTTTTGTATTTCCCCTTGCCAAAATCTTCTTTACGTCCGACATTCTTGTAAAAAAATCCACAACAGATTTAGAAGAAGATGCCACAGCAAGAATATCTATATCACCAATCGTCTCTTCCATTCTTCTAATACTCCCACCAGCAATTGCCTCTTTCACGTCTTTCAAACTCTTAAGCCTAGCAACAATGTCTCTAGCAACAGGCAGTGCATGCCCTAATAAAATTCTTCCTTTATTTGACTTCATAAACTTAATTCCTTCTATAATATTTTCTTCACTTTTTTCTTTAAATGTTTCAAGCTCCATTATCTTATGCTTTTTAGCTGCTTTTTCTAATTCTTTTACTGACTTTATTCCAAGTTCCTCGTATAACTTTACAGCTTTCTTAGCTCCTATTCCCTGAACTTTCATCATATCAACAACACCCTTAGGAATTGTTTTTCTTAACTTTCCCAGATGTTTAACCTTGCCTGTCTTAATATACTCAATTATTTTCTCTGATATTGCCTCTCCTACACCAGGTATTTCTTCTAAACCCTCTTGCCCTTCTTTCTCATAAATTTCCTTAACATCTTCCCCTAAAGACTCAATAGCTCTTGCAGCTTTTCTATAAGCAGCTGGTTTCCACTGAACCTTTTTCATTTCTAAAATATCAGCTATCTCATAGAAAATAGCAGCTAACTCCTGATTCATTTTACCTTCTTTTATAATATTAATATAAAAAAGAATTAGCTTTTATAGTTTTTCATTGATTATGCTACGAGAGAACAATATTTTTCATCAGGATATGGAACATAAGCAATACTACAAAAATTACCATATCTTTTACGGGCCCCCCTAATAATCCCTCCAACTTTTTCTCCGAACCCAACTAATTCCCCATTAGGTGCAAAAACAAGACGCATACCATAATACCTACTAACCTCTCCTCTTATAGGTAAATCTGTTCTAGAAGCCCTGCCTTTTCCACCCACACCCAGCTTACTACTCAAATTCTTAGCCATGATACTTTCAGCAATCCAGAGTATATAAATTTTTATAAACTAATAATAAAATATAATAAAATGATTCCATTATGCGAAAAATATAGGTGTGAATGCTTTGCAGATATTAAAGGCCAAGATTTAGCAATAGATTCTTTAAAGGTTTTTCTCAAGAATTTTCCTTATAAAAAAGCTATTCTTTTGCATGGTCCTTCAGGAACAGGAAAAACAAGTCTTGCATTTGCTCTTGCACAAGAAGAAAACTTAGAAATTCTTGAACTAAATGCTTCTGATTTAAGAGACAGAAAAAAATTAGAGGAAGTAATGAAACCAGCTACACAGCAGCAATCCTTATTTAGAAAAAGCAAAATCATTTTAGTGGATGAAATAGATAGTATAAGTGTGGATAGAGGGGGCCTGCCTGAGCTCATAGCCTTAATAGAAAAAACCTCTTTTCCAATCATTATAACTGCCAACAACATCTGGCAGCAAAAATTCAACCTGCTAAGAAGAAAAGCAGAGATAATTAAACTTAAAGAAATTACTTATAATTCAATCTTATCAATTTTATCAAAAATAACAACAAAAGAAAACAAGGAAGTGCCTGTTGATATTTTAAAAACAATAGCAGCAAAATCAAGAGGAGATGTCAGAGCAGCACTAAACGACTTACAAACAAGTTTAGATATAAAAATAGAGGCAAAAGACATACATGAAAGAGAAAGAGAAGAAGATATTTTCCATGTTTTAAGAAAGGTCTTCAAAAACAAATCAGATCCAAACCTTTTAGGAGTTTATGATACTGTTGACATGCCAATAGATGATATTTTTCTCTGGATAGAAGAAAACATCCCTTATGAATACAAAGGAGGAGAACTTGCCAAAGCCTATGATGCTTTGAGCAAAGCAGATGTTTTCAGAGGGAGAATTTACAGGCAACAGCACTGGCGTTTCTTGGTTTATGAGAACTTTCTTTTATCTGCTGGAATCTCTTTTGCAAGCAAAAAACTAAAATCACTATCAGAGTTCACAATCTATCAAAGACCTAAAAGAATACTAAAAATATGGCTGCAAAATCAAAAATATGCAAAAAAGAAATCTATTGCAATAAAATACGCAAAAGCAGTCCATATAAGCAAAAAAAGAGCAATGAAAGAATTTTTTCTTCTCCCCCTTATTCTCAATCAAGAAGCAAGAAAAAAATTAGACCTAAGTCCAGAAGAAATCAAATTTCTTGATGAATATCAAGAAAAATACAAAAAAGATAAAATACAAAAATAATAAAATTCTTCTTTTAATCTTCTCCTTCAATCTTATCTTCTATCTTCTCTACTACGTCTTCAACTTTTTCCTTTACTTCTTCTGCAAATCCTTTCGGTTCTTCTGTTTCCTCTGCTTTTTCTGTCTCTTCCCCGTCATCTTCGCTTTCCCCGACTTTCTCAATTTTGCCAAACTTGCCAGCTGTTAACTGCTTTTCTCCTTGAAACTCATTAACATAACCATTAGTTATTTTAACTTTATCTCCAGCCTTAAACTCATCAGCATTTTCATTCCATAAAGATAATCTGATAGTCCCAGAATCATCTTCAAGAACAGCATCTGCAACTTTAAGTTCTTTATCAAATCTATTGAATGTTCTTGGCTCGCTAACTTCTTTAATTGTTCCCTCCACTTCAACATTTCCTTGTCTTATTGTAAGTTCTGATATTTTCATTTTTTAACCTCCCTAGAAATTTATTTTGAGAATTTCATTTAACATTGACCTATATCACTTCCTCCAGAAGCAGAATAGCCAAATCCTGGGTCCGGTGTTTGTGAACCTAACTGCTCATCACACTCTTCAGGAGCTTCATTAAAAGCAGAACAGATTGCCTGTAAATAAGCATCAGGGCTTCTGCCTGAACTTATTATTTGCCCGTTAATAACAAGAGTTGGACTTCCCTGAACTCCATATCCCTGACTTAATCCAGAATCTTTAGCGTAATAATCTTCTGACTTTCCTGCAATGCATGAATTTAATTTTGCTTTGCTTATTTTTGCTTCAGTTAAACAACTATCAGAATCACCATCTTCTAAAAAGCATTTTAGATAAGCTAAATATTTATCTCCCTGCTCTTCTCTTATACATACTTGAATAGGGGTTTCATCTTCTTCTGGAGCATGCATAAAATAATGTACAAACCTAATGCTTCCATCAATTTTATCCCCTAATAATTCAAAAACAGGAATCATACCTTTTTCAGCCTGAGTTCCATAAGGACAATGAGTCATAACAAATAATTCAACTTTTGGTTCATCAGATTTTGGAATATCTGCAGAAGGTTGTTGTTGAGACGAAGGAGTTGTCTGTGTATCTTGTTCAGCTAGTGGCAATACGCCTTGCACAAAATAATCTCCATCTTTTGTAATATAAACTGGAATTTCATCTCCTTGATAAGAAACAAGCACCATGTACAAACTTCCTGCATCTTCAGATGAAACTAAAGTTACTCCTCCATTTGTTCTGGTATTAAGATAACCTACTAATTTGTCAGCTGCTGCTTCTTCACTAATAACTCCCCCTGTAATTCCTCCTGTCCCTCCTGTAAAAGCAGTGACTAAAAGTGCAACAGCAATAATTGCAAAAAGAATTGTAGAAATTATCCAGGGATTTCTCTTTGCCTTGCTGGCAATTGCAGAGTTTTTTAATCTGACTTTTCTTATATGTACATTCTCATCATTGTTTTCCTGTTCAGTCATTATTTTTGCAAGAAAATATCATTTTTAAACATTACGGTTAATTAATAATATTTATTTTATTGAGAAATATAGTTACAAGTGAAGTGAGAGTGCAACGTTAGGCGAAGGAGTTTCAAAGTCCCCTAGAAAGATTTATATAATTTCTAATATATCATTAGCTAATATGGCTCAAATTTATGAAACTAAAAATTTTATTGTGGAAGCCTTTGAAAAACCTCACGTTACGAGGACAGATGGCGGACACATTAAAATTTATCCAAAAAAAGAAACAGTTGATAGAACTGAATTATCTCCTAAATTGGCAATTGAACTAATTAGGTTAAGTATGGTTGTTGGAAAAGCCATGAAAATTGGGATGACCAATAGGGGAATTAAAATAGTCAGGATAAATTATCAAGATATGGGTAATTGGGCATTCAAAAATAAAAAACAACCATGCTTTCATATTCATGTTTATGGTAGGGCGAAAGATGCAAAATTTCAGCTGTACCAAGAGGCTGTTCAATTGCCAGATAGATCAACTGGTTTCTATGACAAATTTGAGTCACTAAATAAAGAAGATATATTAGAAATACAAAAACAAATTAAATTAATTCTGAAAGAAGATAAGTTTGATGAGTCCAACTGGGGACTTTGAAATTGAATTTAACATCTGCGGGTTAAAGAAGTGCTTTAGCATTTGGGAGAATAAAAAGAATATTTTATGAACCTTTAAACCGCTGTTCACAGAAGTTTTAATTTTTCTGACAGGGTGGGGGAGGAGGTGGATTACCACATCCGACCATAAAATAAAGAGAGATTGCCCGACCTTTTTTGCTTCTTTTTTTCTAAAAAAGAAGTAGATACGTTTTTTCTGCAAGAAAAAAAGCCGAAGGCTCAGTTAAATTTAATTTTCCAATCAATTCTGCGAAGCAGACTATATATTTAAGGAATTCTCTCTCAGGCTCGAAGAGCTTTTAAGTAAAACATAAAGGAAAATCCTTATTTTCTCATTTCTTCCAGGAAAGCATACCATACTTGTTTAGCTTCTCCATGATTATGGGCTAGTCCCAGTGAGCCTGTCCATTTAATAAATTCCTTGTCTGTTATCTTGAAATCAGAAAGAATAGCCTTATTGTCTTTTTCTGTAAAATCATAGATATTAAAAAGCCCTAAATATTCCATTTTATCATCATATTTTTTATATGCGCTGAACAGGTTTCTCATATATTCAACCTGCTTTTCTTCACTCCCTCCGTATCCTTCTGAACTCCACCCTGTTTCTGTTATTGCAAACTTTTTTCCCATTTCATCAGAAATAGATGTCATTTCAGCAAAAATCCGTTCAGTATCTGAGGGTTGTCCATCTAATACTTGCGGATATGAAGAGAACCCTATAATATCTCCTTCAGCACCCACCGTCTTTATAATATCCGAAATCTCATTATGCTTTACTTCATTATTCTGTGCATCATAATAAGTTATAATCGTGCCTACTTTCACATCAGGATAACTACCCTTAATTGCTTTATATGTTTCACTGTAAAATTCCCTATACTCCTCAATTTGGTCCCTATTAGGATTGAGATAGCCATCAATTTCATTGCCAATCCAAAGATATTCTATCTCCCCATTAAAGTTTTTTAAAACCTCTAAGATGAAATCTTTAAATCTACCTTTAAATTCAGGATTATTAAAAGAAGTGAATTCCATATCGCTAGGAATCTTCCCGACGAAACCTGTATGTATGACCTGTATTACAAGAGAAATCTTCATATTATTCTTTGCAGCCATTTGGGAATTGAAGCCCAATGCTCCAAGAGTATAATCTTCTTTTTTATTTTCTAATTCTCCCCAGTCGAAGTAGAGATAAGATATTTTGGTGCCGGAATCTCTTACGGTATTGTAGGTTCGATTAATGCTTTCTAAATTCCATTTTTCAATATCATCTGGAAAAGTTAAGACCATGCTTACTTTTTTGTTGGTTATTATTGGATCATCTATAGATAGGTAAGTTAAAGGTGGCTCTTCTTCTAAAGGCGGTTTTTCCTCGCCAAAAAAAATACTTAACAATATCAAAACTCCAACAACCACCAGAGTCCAGATTATGATCTTTTTTAAGATTGCCATATTATAATTCAACAATCTGAAGTTATATAAATATTCCCATCATAGAAATTGCCCTCTCAGTTTTTTAGAGAGAATTCCCGTTTTTCAAATCGAGAAAATTAAATTCAATTGCACATAACATCTGCGGGTAAAAAAAGTCTGCAATCCATAATGATACAAAGAGTAGCTAGAGAGAGTGCAGATTTGGGAGAAGAACAAAGGATATTGTTCTGAACTTTTTAGCCGCTTGTTATCAGCCTCTTTTCAAAAGAGCGAAAAATCAGCAGATTTTGAGAGTTAAAATTACTTTTCAGGGCGGGCATGCTATCAAGCATAATTAAATAATGAAGAAGTGCGATAGACAAGTATGCTAAAGCCTCCTGTTATACCTTAAAAATTCTTTTGGTTCTGGAATCTTTCCTTGCTTAAGCCTTCCGATACATGTATCTTCTAAATGCTCCTTTACTGATCTCCATTCTGTTTTCCATTTCCATCCCCCTCTTTTCTCATTATATACGGGATACCACATAAGTAAACTAAGACCTTGTAAATCTTCATCTTCTGGAAAGTTGCCTAAATGTTGTATAGTATAAGCTTTAGATTCAAAGTTTTCAGAATCCTTTCTTTTATACATTTTAAAGACCTTACCTACAACCCCCCCAGATTGAAGGAGTTCCAAAAAACTCATATACATATATTTATTTTTCATCTTAATCTACTCAGAATTCTCTGAGGCATTCACCTCAAAAACGCTAAAGAAAACCTCTTTTTAAAGCTTTTGGAGCACTTCTTCCCAATGGGTGGGAAAAGAAAAGTGATTTTTATTGAGTTGAACATCGGAATTTAACGAAGTCGCCAAAGGCGATTTGGGTGGAGAAACCTGCAAGGTTTCGGAACCGTTAAATTCCTGTTAGTTTCCCCCGAATACTTGGAGGGGTTGGATTTTAGTGCAACGTTCCGAAGGCAAAATTTAGAGTAAAAATTGCTTTTAGGGTGGGCATGCCGTAGGCATAATATAATAAGAAAGGGCACAATTATTTACTTAAGATTTTCTAATTTGCTAGCAGATTTCTCAAAATTATTGTAATCTCTTAATTGCTTGATATTGGGTCTTTTTCCTTCTTCTACTCTCATAAATTTATACCAATCTGCTTGCTCAGACTCTGTTAAGGGCTCTTGCTTGTCTCCAAACCTTTGTACTGCGTAAATCCTCGCCTCTTCATAAGCCTTTCTTTCACAGTAGTTCTTAATCGGGATCATTGCAATCCAAGTTAGCCCCGCGATTACAGCAATGGTTGGTAAAAATGGTAAACGATTGTAGGTCATTTTCAAACTTATCACAGAACTCCTTTTCCTCTTGGGGTGGAAATGCTAAGACTGCTTTCTTTTTAAGTCTTTCGAGTGCCCTTTCAGTATCTGGGCGGGTAAAAAAAGCAATTTTTATTGAGTTGAACATCGGGATTATCTGAAATTCTGCGTAGCAGAATTTGGGAATTTTCGGCAGGAAAATTCCAGATAATCGCTGTTAGGCGTCCCGAACGAAGTGAGAGCCTGCAAGGCGTGGCAAAATTTCTTTCAGAAATTTTGAGTTCGGGCTGGCTCCAAAAATATTATTATTAACTTTATAGTAGTTATAAAAGAAAGTTTTATAAACATTAATTTTATTCTAAATTTATGATGCGAAAAGAAATCACAATCAAAGCAATTGAAGATATGTTAAGTCCTAAAGAAATTGGAGATTATCATAAAGAGTGGAATAATTTTCTTTCGTTAGGGGGGAATATTCCTGAAGATTATAGAAATATAGTTAAAAAACCTGAACATGTAGTTATAGGAAAGGTTTGGCAATACAAGGATAATCCGATTTATAGAGCAAAAGTTCTTCCTGATAGATTGTCTTGGATTCCAATGGATCCTCCTCAACCAATATGGCACGAATATCATTATTGGCAAGTTTTTGAACAGCTTGCCCAAACGTCGAGAAAGAGGTATTTCGAACAGAAAGGAAAAAGGCATATTGGTAAGGGGAAAACTCCAATAACATATACAGATCTAAAAGAACCAATAAATTTCAGTCAAAGAGTTTCTGTTGAATTAATCCCCGAAATTCGAATAAGAGAATTTGATAGAGGTATTTTAACGGTAGAAAACCATTATTGTACTTTTTATAACACAAAAGATGAAGTTTTAGGCAGGTATTTTGTAAAAATTATAGGTACTTTAAGAGATTATGAAGTTTTATTTGGTGAATTGCAAAATGGAGAAGAAAACGCACAGGAAAGATTAGTAACAAAAATAAGAAGTCAAGAAAGAAAATTAAGAAAATATGGGAGAACACCAAAAACTCCCCCAGAAGAATTAATAAAACAGACTAAACAAGGTCCATTTGATGAATCTTTTTATATAAAATTAGAAGATTTCTTTTCGCTTTGGGAGTTATAAATTCCGAGCAAAATCTTAGATTTTGCGAGACTATCTAGCCAGCCCGAATTACGCCTAACATCGCGATTATCTGAAGTTTCACGAAGTGAAATTTGGGAATTTTCGGCAGGAAAATTCCAGATAATCGCTGTTAAGTGAGGGTGAGCGAAGCGAAAGTCTGCAAGACGTCCCCAAAATCCGAAGGATTTTGAGTTTTAGGTGCAGTAAATTAGGGTGGGAAAAGAGAGATTTTCGTGCTTTACTATTTTATTCTTTTTCTCAGAAACTTATCATATAGGAGGTAGAAAAATGGAATGCCCATATTAAACTCAATTAAGGAATTTTCTAAAAGGATTAAGAAAGAGCCCGGACGAATTCCACTAACTAAAAGAGAAAATTCCATCATAAAATGGATGGCAAAACCTACAAAGAAAAGATAAGCAATTTTTTTCCAATCATACTTGAAAATAAACAGTAGTGAGTAACCAATTAACACAAGAATTATTCTCAAAAATCTTAAATCACCCATATGGCGAACTACTGTTATAGCAGAATCATTTATTGAAAAAAATTGAGATAAAAATGCAACAGAGAGCCATCCAAATAAAACAAGGGCAGTCCATCCAATTTTATTGGATTTCTTTTCGAACATTAAAAATACATAAGCATACTCAACACCATAAGATAAAGAAAACCAAATGAAGAAAAGAAATATACCTCCTAAAAAATTTGGTGGCAAAGAAATTTCCCTAATTCCTGTATGTAGCCAGATTCCCCAATCAACAAGAAAATTTATTCCTAAACCTCCAAGAAAGAAAACTAAAAGAGGAATTTTCTTTTTGAATCTTACTAATAAAAATAGGAAGATGGCTACAAAGATTAAATCAAAAAAGATATAATCCAATCCGAAATTTCTTATGACATCATACATCTTGATTATATTAGAGAAAAAGAATTTATAAAACTTCTTAGAAAATCTCTCTTTGGGTGGGCAAATAAATAAGCACCTAAAATTTCACTTAACATACCGGTATCATAACTTTGGTTATGATAACGTACCTATTAGTTAGTTTAAACAAACTTTTATAAAGTTTTTTATATTAAGAATAAATGAAAGGTCTGCTTCTTAAACTTGAAAATGAATTGAAACTTAGAAATTTTTCTGAAAAAACAATAAAATCATATATGTATACTATTAAGCATTTTCTAAATTTTGCAGATAAAAAAGGATTAAATGAAAAAACTATAAAAGAATATACACTTAAAAACTTAGATAACAAAAACCCTTCAACAGTATCTCATGACATAAGTGTAATTTCTTTCTTTTTTGAAAAAATACTTGGTCAAAAGATCAATATCCCCCATCCAAAAAGAAATAAGAGAATTCCAGAAGTCTTAACAATTGAAGAAGTTAAAAAATTGATTGATGTTACTAATAATATTAAACATAAATTGATTATCAGGTTGTTATATGGATGTGGTTTAAGAGTCAGTGAAATAGTTAATTTAAAAAAACAGGACTTAAATTTCAAAGAAAATTTAATCCATATCAAACTTGCAAAAGGAAAAAAAGACAGGTTTGTTAAAATTCCGGAATCAATTAAAAAAGAACTTGAAAGTTACTGTAATCTGACTAATGAAGAAATTCTTTTTCCTTCTTCAAGATGCGGAAAATTAACTACAACAACAATTCAAAAAATAATCAAAAACTCTGCAAAAAAAGCGGAAATCAAAAAAAATATTTCTCCACATACCTTAAGACATAGTTTTGCCACGCATCTTCTTGAACAAGGAATTGATTTAAAGATTATACAAAAACTACTTGGGCACACAGATATTAAAACCACGCAAGTCTATTTACAAGTATCAAACCAATTAATAAAAAATATAAAAAGCCCATTAGACTTATTATAACATGCCATACAATATAATTATCGGAAGAGATGATGCAGATAAAAAGAGGTTTAAAGAAAAAGGCCTTATTTATCTGGGAAAGGGCTATGTAAAAATGGGAAACTATACCTCTCTTTCTAATCATATCTGGATGGATATAGTGAGAAGCCATGTCATACTTGTGGCAGGAAAAAGAGGCTCTGGAAAATCCTATACATTAGGAGTTATGGCAGAAGAACTTGCTGACCTGCCAAAAGAAGCAAAAGACAACATAGCATCACTTATCTTTGACACTATGGGAATCTTCTGGACAATGAAATTCAAGAATGAAAAAGAAAAACCAATTTTACGTGAATGGAAACTAAAGCCAAAAAACCTTCCTGTTAAAATCTTTGTTCCTTATGGAAAGTTTCCAGATTATGAAGCAAACCAGATTCCTGTGGATAAGAAATTTGCTCTAAAAGCATCTGAACTAGAAATAGAAGACTGGCTCTTGACTTTTAATTTAGGAATTATAGAACCTGTCTCTATTTTAATTGAAAAAGTCCTGACAGATTTAAAAGAACAAAAAGATTTTTCAATAAGTGATATTCTTGAAAAAATAGAAAAAAGCAGAGAAAAAGAAGAGAGTAAAAAAGCAGCTTCTTCTTTGTTTGAAGCAGCTTCTACATGGGGAATTTTTGCTGAAAAAGGGGAAAAAGGCACAGGAACAAAAGACTTAATAGAACCAGGAAAAACCACCATCCTGGACTTAAGCTGTTACTCCTCTGTTGGTGCATTTAATGTAAGGGCATTAGTTATTGGCTTAATTTCTAGGAAACTCTTTACTGAAAGAATGATGGCTAGAAAAAAAGAAGAAATCCAGTCAATTCAAAGAGGCTTAGATTCTCAAGAAAAAAAAGAAATGCCCTTAGTATGGATGTTTATTGATGAGGCTCATGAATTCCTTCCTCAGCAGGAAAAAACACCTGCAACAGATTCTTTAATCCAGCTCTTAAGAGAAGGAAGACAGCCAGGTATTTCTCTAGTCCTTGCTACACAACAGCCAGGAGCCATACACAGGGATGTTATGACCCAGTCTGACATAATACTTGCACACAGAGTAACTGCCCAGCCTGACATCCTGGCTTTAAACAATATCATGCAAACCTATCTTTTAGAAAGCATTAAAAAATATCTTGATGACCTTCCAGACTTAAAAGGCTCTGCAATTATACTTGATGATAACTCAGAAAGAATATATCCAATGCGAATGAGACCGAGATTTACCTGGCACGGAGGAGAGGCTCCAACTGCGATTAAAGCGAGCGATAACACTTTTAAGTAATGTAAATCAAAAATAAAAAAGTGTTATTGCAAGAAAAGAGAAAGAGATTTAATCTAGTTTTAATGTAGAAGAACAATTGATTTTTCCTCTAAAAACAGTCTCATTATTCTTAGCATTATTTACTAAAACCCCTAACTGATAAACAAATCCTTTTTTATCATCCCCTTTAACATTTAAATGACTAATTAATGTTCTATATCTTCCTAAAGTAAGATGGGCTCTATAAAATTCTGCCTCTGAAGCCCTATAAAGTCCATCATATTTTCCTGTTCTCTTCCTACATAATTGCAATAAAGATGCAATTGAAAGAGCTGTGGCAAATGTTAAAGGAACAACAGCTTCTCGAGGATACTCTAAACAAGAATAATATTTTCCTAAATCTTCATCAGTTATATCAAAATCTTGAAAAAAAGTAAAATTAGAAAGCATCTTGGTTCTTTCTTTGTCATCAACCTCTAATCTCTGTTGTCTAAGTTTTAATCCATTTATATTTACAACTTCTTTGTCTTTGTCGCCTAAACCTGTAATTGTCAAATTAGGTTCATCTCGCTTTCCAGAAACTCGTGAAAGCACCCACCTCAAAGACTCTCCAGGATATAATGGGGCTCCGAATTTTACTCTCTCTCCAGTGTATGTCAAGGGATTATCTAACCTTAAATTTATCTCATTTAAAAACCTAGACAAATATTGTTCTGCATGTGCCAAAATCATTGTCCCATAAGTAGGTGTTGTTAAAAAATTAGCTAAAGAAAAATTTTTAGCAGCCTCTTCATCTAAGTGTATTGGGTTTTTATCTTTAACAGCATCAGACCAATCAGAAAATTTAGACTTGTCAATAGTTCTTGAAGTAATCCCAGTAAGAGCAGAAACATTTTCTACAAATTCCTGTTTGTCTGTTATATTGAAAAGATTAGATAATTCAGTAATCTGCCTATTAAACTTCCTAGTACCTCTAGCTCTTGCAGTTCCAACACCACCAGTCTTATCTTCCATATTATCTTCTAAGGCATCCATTCTACTTGGGAATAATTAACTCATTTAAAAATCTTTGCATAAAAACAATATTTCCTCTAAACACATGATTCTTGTAAAACCTTTTCTTTATCTTTGGGTGTTCCAAAAACTACAAACCCATGAACTACATGAATGCCAGTATTTTTAGATATTTGCTCTAAAGAGCTAGTATTTTCAGATAGCCCACATTGTCTAACTAAAGGGCTATCATGCTCTAAAGAAACTACTTCTCCTATCTGATCAGGACATTCAAAATTAGCACAATAACAAACACCAGCTAAACGAAAAATATAAGAGTCATCCCCCTTATTATCCCGAGCATATTGACAATCTGGCTCAAACATTGTAAATCACTTAAATCTTAGTTCTATATAAATTTTATTATACTAATTTATGAGCTTAATATCAATCCTATACCTAAATTTATAAGGAGCAATATCTCCTGCTTTTTTTATCTTTAAAACCTTAATCCTTTTCCTGGCTTTCTTGCTTTCCCTATAAACCTCTTCTACCAGCTTATTTAATTTATCCATTCTACCAAAACAATAATAATAAATTACTGTGTCCTTCTTGCTAACAGAAAATGCCTGTTTTAAAAATGACTCTCTTAAATTAGGACGTGGCATAACTATTTTGTCAAACTGTAAGGGAACCAAGTTTCCCTTAACAATCAACCCTCCTTTCCTAATTACTTTCTTAACATCTCCTTGTATAACCTCAACATTATTTAGTCTATTCAGTTTAACATTATCTTTTGCATATTTATAACAAGCTCTAGATAATTCAATAGATGTGACCTGTCTTGCTTTTTTAGCAATAATGATACTATAAGGCCCAACTCCAGAAAACATAACTAACACTTTGTCTTTTTTCTTAATCTTACCTGCAACATCTTTTCTTTCCTCGCTTAATCTTGGAGAAAAATAACAAGTTTCAACATTTAATCTAAATCTGCAATCATTTTCCTTATGAACCGCTTCTTTTGTTTTTTCTCCAGCTAAAAATTTTGTCTTAATTGTCCTCAACCTTCCTTTAACTCTATCAGTCTTTTCCAAAACTGTTTTGATATTTTTTCTCTTTAAAAGTTGCTTAGCTTGTTTTAGTTTCTCGTCCTTTACAAATTTAGTTTTTCTTTTAGAGCTTTTCTTTTTTCTAAAAAGAAAACTCTCTTTATCAAATTTCATTATAGCAATACTGCCAATAACATCATAGTTAGCCATAATTTAAAGAATTAAAAAGAATATATAAATTATACTCTTGCAAGTCGTTTAAGCGCATTTTTTCTTTCTTTCATTAATCTCTTAATCTCCCTGTCTTTTTCTCTCTGAGGAAGGCTAGACTTGTCCATATTGGCAATTTCTTTATCTATTTGAGCAATTCTGCCACGAATTCCAGACTTTTCTGATTCTTTCCATTTCTGCCCTTCTAAAAATTTATGGATAGACCCATCTGCTATGAGAAAAATTAAAGCAATAAGCATTGTCCAAAAATAAATTTGTGCATAATTATCTGTATCATTTGTAGCCCATAAACCAAAATACAAAATAATAAAAAATATCCACCCTATTTTTCTTATAGTAGGGTTTTCTTTAGCTACACCATGTAAAAAAAAGAAAAATATTACAAAAGGCAAAATACCA